>WPCJ01309140.1_pt1 | contig 122624 bp, 104 predicted proteins | sample 5399831 | NCBI WGS metagenome assembly WPCJ01 (sample SAMN12869470, study PRJNA574797) | sludge metagenome | isolation source: wastewater treatment of pH10 | place: China:Beijing | collected 2019-05-20
TATATGGATACCGGCAGCCGCAAATGGGGGCGTCCATATCTCAATCGTGAGTTCTATTCGCTAATCGGCGAGCGCATGGGTGATGATATTGTGCTGATTATGGCCAAGCGCGACGGGCACTATATTGCCGGTGCTATCAATTTCATCGGTGGTGACCGGCTGTTCGGCCGTCATTGGGGCTGCATTGAAGATCACCCGTTTCTGCATTTTGAAGTCTGCTATCATCAGGCGATTGATTATGCGATTGCGCATAAATTATCAGTGGTAGAGGCTGGCGCACAGGGTGAACACAAGCTGGCGCGCGGCTATGAGCCTGTCACCACCCACTCCGCCCATTATATCAGTCACACCGGCTTTCGTGATGCTGTGGCGCAATATCTGCGCCGCGAGGTCCGCGAAGTCGAAATGAATAACAGCTATTATGCGGAACACAGTCCATTCCGTAAATTTCATCAATCTGAATAGGGAGCCATCCATGACCACGCCTTATGCCAGCGACAATATTTTCGCCAAGATCCTGCGCGGCGAAATTCCGAGCCATAAGATTTATGAAGATGATGATGTCTATGCATTTATGGATGTGATGCCGCAGGGCAAAGGCCACAGCCTTGTCATCCCGAAACAGGGTTCACGCAACCTTCTCGATGCAGACAGCGCCGTGCTGGCCAAGCTGGTTGCTGCCACGCAGAAAATAGCGGTTGCTGTTAAGAAGGCTTTTGATGCTGATGGTGTAACCGTCATGCAGTTTAACGAACCGGCGGCAGGCCAGACCGTTTTCCATCTGCATTTTCACGTCATTCCGCGTTTTGAAGGCGTTGCCCTGACCGGCCATACCGGCAAGATGGAAGATCAGGCTGTTCTTGCTGAGAATTGTCAGAAAATTATCGCAAGCCTTTAATCTATAAGACTTATATCTCTGCACAGAGCATTATAAAATAAGAAGTCCTGCGAGCAGCAGGGCTTCACCGGTCAGTACACCGACCAGAATACGCTGCCCTGCCAGCAGGAAAGCTACGAAACCAAGAATGGCAGAACCAGCCCGTAGCCACATCGGCGAATTCGCAAGCTCCCCTGTTGGGTAGAGAATAAGTTGCGCAATCACGCCCGCCACCAAGGCCGTCGCCACACAGCGCACCAGCACCAGAGCTTGCGAATCCTCGCGCATTTTGCCGCCAACCAACACGCCGAGAAAGCGCCAGATATCCGTCGCCAGCGCACCGGCGATCAGGATGAACAGATACGGCCACCACCATGTATCAAAGCTTGCGAAATTCATGACTGTTGTTCTTTCCGGCGCAAATTCTGCACATAGAGATGGAAACCGAAGGCGGCTGCACCACCGGTCAGGCCGGTGAGCAACAGATCATAGCCCGGCGCAATGGCATGCATCAACGGAAAGATCAGCAAGCCGCTCAGCAATGCTGCCTTACCTGCCTGTTCACGCGATGAGCGCCAGAGTGAGGTGAGAAAATACATCGGTGTCAGCATGAAAAGCGCAGCAAACAACAGCGGCGGGAAACTGGCCGAAAGCAAATAAATCAGTGCCACAACAGCCGCATTGGTCAGTACCAGTGTCACGCCGATACCGGCAAAATAGCTGGTGCGCAGATTGCGCGGAATATGGCGCAGCTGCTCCATAGCCATGACCCATGCGGTCACCGCCACAAAATGCGAGAGAAACAGCAAGGTGATCTTGCGTGAACGCGGCCCTTTGAGTTCAGGCAACAAGGCCACAACCATTGGCATCAGACGCACGGAGGACAGTGCCACAGCCAATGCAGCGGCGGCCATTGAACTTCCTGCGGAGATCGCACCGATCAACACGACTTTGGCTGGCAGAGCCCAGATCGTCAGCGTCATAAACACTGCCTGCCCTATGGTAATACCACTCTCAATGGCCAGACCGGAAAAGCCGATAAATGAGCTGATCAGCAGCAGCGCCGGTATGCTGAATATGTTGCGCGCGCCACGTCCGAACCATTGTAACCGCTCCGTAAAGGATGAAGCGGCATCCGCATTATAGCCGTCTGCATTATGATGCGCTTTTGGCAACTGCGGCGCAGACTGGCTTACAGGCGGCTGAGGATCTGGCATGGGAAACTATCTTACATATAAATGTCAGCATATATGACATTATTGTTAGACCCAGCCCATGTGCTTTGCAATGCTGTCAAAAGCAGTCATTCGCAACAGGCATGAAGTTCTTATCGTCAAGCCTGTTATGCATAGTCCGTTCAAGACACATGAATGTAAAATCGCGACAGAATGACCTTATTAAAGACAAGGCTGGCAAAAGCCTCCGGTAAGAGATAAGCCCTTTTGGCAGAGCAGTTTACGTTTAGGTTAATCTTCAACTTCTGCTCTTACGCCGATACTGCGTATTAGAGCGCCGTGCGCCCCATGGGCGCACAAAGGTCGCTCTAACACTTTAAAATGAGAGCATATGTATATGCGACTAACTCTCTGACTCCTCCCTGTCAGAGATCCTTCGAATATAGGTTTCCCATGCTAGAAGATCGTATCCGCAATTCCGCCCTGCAAGATAAAGTTGTGACACCTGCTGAGGCCGCAGCCCTTATCAAAGACGGGATGACAATCGGCATGAGCGGTTTTACCCGTGCCGGCGATGCCAAAGCCGTGCCGGTTGCTATGGCTGAACAGGCCAAGACTGCACCGTTTAAAATCACCCTGCTCACCGGTGCATCCCTCGGCCATGATGTCGATAAAATCCTCACCGAAGCCGGTGTGCTTGCCCGCCGTATGCCATTTCAGGTTGACCGTACTTTGCGCGCCGCCATCAACCGCGGTGAAGTGATGTTTATCGACCAGCATCTTTCTGAAACTGTTGAGCAATTGCGCTCCAATCAGATCGGGCCGGTTGATTATGCGGTCATTGAAGCCATTGCCATCAATGAAGACGGCGGTGTTATCCCGACAACTTCCATTGGCAATTCGGCCAGTTTCGCCATTCTGGCAAAGAAAGTGATTGTTGAGATCAATCTCAGCCACTCTCTGGCACTGGAGGGGCTGCATGATGTCTATATTCCGACCAAGCGCCCGTCCCGCGATCCGATTCCGGTCGTGTCCTGTGAAAGCCGCATCGGCACGCCTTATATTCCGATCCCGCCTGAGAAAATCGCAGCGATTGTCATCACCGAACAGTCGGACAGCGCTTCACTGATTGAACCGGCGGACAGCGAAACATCGGCCATTGCCAGTCACCTGATTCATTTCTTTGAAAGTGAAGTGGAAAAAGGCCGTCTTGACCTGTCCCTCAACCCGCTGCAGGCCGGTATCGGTACAATTGCCAATGCGGTTCTGACCGGCCTCGTGGACAGTCCTTTCCATCATTTGCGCATGTATAGCGAAGTTTTGCAGGACAGCACATTCGATCTGATGGATGCAGGCAAGCTCAGCTTTGCCTCGGCCTCCTCAATCACACTCAGTCAGGCTTGCGGCGAGCGCGTTTTCGGCAATTTTGACCGCTACAAAGACAAGCTTGTGCTGCGTCCTCAGGAAATCAGCAATCATCCGGAAGTTATCCGCCGCCTCGGTATTATCGGTATCAACACCGCGCTGGAATTCGATATTTACGGCAATGTGAACTCCACCCATGTGGCCGGTACCCATATGATGAACGGTATCGGCGGTTCGGGCGACTTTGCACGAAACGCCTTCCTGTCGGTTTTTGTCACCAAATCGGTGGCAAAGAATGGTGCGATTTCCTCGGTCGTGCCGATGGTGCCGCATGTCGACCATACGGAACATGATGTGGATATTCTGGTGACAGAACACGGCCTTGCCGATCTGCGTGGCCTTGCTCCGCGTGAACGCGCATCCGTGATTATTGAGAATTGTGCCCATCCGGATTACCGCCCGCAATTGCGCGACTACTTTGCCCGCGCCTGTGAGCGTGGCGGTCAGACCCCGCATATTCTTGAAGAAGCCATCTCATGGTATGCGTTGAAAGAGAAAACCGGCACGATGTTGAAAAGCTAAGACACCGGTCATCTGATAAAAAAAGCGCCCGTTTGAAACGGGCGCTTTTTATTTTATTCCTTCGTTCTTGGAACCTTCGGCACAGAAGCCGATTTACGCTTCGGTTCCGTTGCCTCCGGAGCAGAGCTGCTATCAGCTGCAACTTTGGCCGGTTTCTTTTCCGGCTTGGCTGCAGCTTCCGCAACCTCCTCATCAGGCTGTTCTTTCTGCGGCTTGACCGGCTTGGCCTTCACCACATCCATCACCAGACCAGTCTTGCCATCCGGTTTTTCGCCGGTTGTGACTTTGACCGTGCCGCCATTTTTGAGCTTGCCAAACAGCAACTCGTCGGCCAGAGGCTTCTTGATATATTCCTGAATAACACGACCCAGAGGGCGTGCACCCATGCGTTCATCATAGCCTTTATCAGCCAGCCAGTTGATAGCTTTCTTATCCAGTTCAAAAGTCACGCCGCGATCAGCCAGCTGGGCTTCCAGCTGCATGATGAATTTCTGCACCACTTTATGGATAACAGGAACAGGCAGCGGACCAAACGGAATAATCGCATCTAAGCGGTTACGGAATTCCGGTGTGAACAGACGGTTGATCGCCTCCATATCGTCGCCTTCGCGACGTGTGGAGCCAAAGCCGATTGCGGCTTTCGCCATATCTGCCGCACCGGCATTGGTGGTCATAATCAGAATGACATTGCGGAAATCAATCTGCTTGCCATTGTGATCTGTCAGGCGGCCATGATCCATAACCTGCAACAGAATATTGAACAGATCCGGATGAGCTTTTTCGATTTCGTCGAGCAGCAGCACGCAATGCGGATGCTGATCCACGCCATCGGTCAGCAGACCACCCTGCTCAAAGCCGACATAACCCGGAGGTGCACCGATCAGACGCGATACGGTATGACGCTCCATATATTCCGACATATCAAAGCGCAGCAGCTGCACGCCCAATGTGCTGGCAAGCTGCTTGGCAACTTCCGTCTTACCCACACCGGTCGGACCGGAGAACAGATAAGAACCGATCGGCTTATCCGGTTCACGCAAGCCTGCACGCGCCAGTTTGATCGCAGAGCTGAGCGATTCAATCGCCAGTTCCTGACCATAAACCACACGCTTGAGATCTTTCTCCAGACTGGCAAGCACCTGCTCGTCATCCTTGGAGACAGTCTTCGGCGGAATCCGCGCCATGGTCGCCACGGTCGCTTCAATCTCTTTGATGCCGATAACTTTTTTCCGTTTGGCTTCCGGCAGCAGCATCTGGCTGGCACCGCTTTCATCAATCACGTCAATCGCCTTATCCGGCAATTTACGGTCAGTGATATAGCGGGCAGACAGTTCTACTGCGGCAGTGATCGCATCATTGGAGAACTTCACTTTATGGAAGTCTTCAAAATAAGGCTTCAGACCGCGCATGATTTCAATGGCATCCGGAATAGTCGGCTCGGCCACATCAATCTTCTGGAAACGGCGCACAAGTGCCCTGTCCTTTTCAAAGAACTGGCGGAACTCCTTGTAAGTCGTTGAACCGATACAGCGAATCTGCCCTGAAGACAGTGCAGGCTTCAGCAGATTGGACGCATCCATCGAGCCGCCGGATGTGGCACCAGCACCGATAACGGTGTGGATTTCATCGATAAACAGCACGGCACCCGGATAATCTTCCAGCTCCTTGACGACCTGCTTCAGACGCTCTTCAAAGTCACCGCGATAGCGGGTACCGGCCAGCAGACTGCCCATATCGAGCGAGAAGATCGTATCGTTGAGCAGAACTTCCGGCACATCGCCGTCAACAATGCGCTTGGCCAGACCTTCAGCAATCGCGGTTTTACCCACGCCCGGATCGCCCACATAAAGCGGGTTATTCTTGGAGCGGCGGCACAGAACCTGAATCGTACGGTTGATTTCGCTTTCGCGGCCAACCAGACGGTCGATTTTACCGGCCTTGGCTTTTTCATTGAGATTGACGCAATAAGCGGTCAGCGCATCAATTTTCTTTTTGCTCTGTTCTTCATTCTCAGGCTGCGCTGAATCTTCAGCACTGTGCGCCTTGCCTTCGGTCAGATCATCACTGACACCCGAACGCTTGGAAATACCATGAGAAATATAATTGACCGCATCATAGCGGGTCATTTGCTGTTCCTGCAGGAAATAAGCCGCATGGCTCTCCCGCTCGGCAAAGATTGCGACAAGCACATTGGCGCCTGTCACTTCATCGCGGTTTGACGACTGCACATGGATTACCGAACGCTGAATCACCCGCTGGAAAGCGGCTGTCGGCTTGGAATCCTCATCATAACCGGTCACCAGATTATCCAGCTCGCGGTCGATATAGTCGGTGACAGTCTTTTTAAGCTGCGCAATATCGACATTGCAGGCACGCATAACCGCGCCGGCATCTCTGTCATCAATCAGAGCAAGCAGAAGATGCTCGAGCGTGGCATATTCGTGATGACGTTCATTGGCGATGGTCAGCGCCTGATGAAGTGCTTTTTCAAGGCTTTGGGAGAATGTTGGCATTGTACCTCACTTTTTCTCCATCACGCATTGCAGCGGATGCTGATGTTGACGGGCGAAATCCATCACCTGCGTCACTTTGGTTTCGGCAACTTCATAAGTATAGATACCGCATTCACCGACCCCGTGATTATGGACATGCAACATGATGCGTGTCGCATCTTCACGGTTTTTCTGGAAAAAACGCTCCAGCACATGAATAACGAAGTCCATCGGCGTATAGTCATCATTCAGCAGCAGCACCCTGTACAGGCTTGGCCGTTTTAAGCGGGTTTTCGTCCGCGTAATAACAGCTGTACCATTACCCAGGTCCTTCGGGTCACCATCGTCACTCCCCATCACAGGAGACTTGGCCTGCATAAAAGGAGTAACCTGTAAAAAATGGTCTGCTGCACACATTCCTGATCGTATCCGTCCTGATCGTATCTGTATTTTCTGAAGTCACGCTGTATGGCGGGAAACCACACATCGTAGACCTATTATGTAGGTTGAAACGCGGCAATGTTAAGCCCCGCAGAACACAAAGCCCGACACGTCCTCATTCACGTCCAGAGTATCGCGCCTGCAGGAAAAAACCAGCATGAAACACATCATTTAAGAAAAGATTTCCGCAAAACGCACAGGGGCAAATTAATAAAGCACGCAAAATTGTCCCCGTTTCTGCATTTTAAATACCAGTCTCAAGATCGGCCTGAAGACTGGCAAGTGATTCAACCAAATCACTCTCATCAGGGCCGGTAAATTGCAGCCCGTAATGCCTTAGTCCCTTAGCTCTGATTATTAACAGTTTCAGGACAGAAGATGCGTTACAAACAGGAAAATACGCTTCTACAGAGCAAAATTTTCGTAAGACTCACAATTTCTTGAAACCAGCTTGAGAAGAAACACCGCATAAATTTTTTATTTATTAGCAGGTACTTAACACGATGCAGACAGACCGGATGACCGTCCTGACATGCCCGCCAGCTAAAAAAGCATCATAAAAATCAAAAAAAGATCATGATTTGCCCGTCTATAAACGGATTGGTAAGGCTGTTGGCAATATGATCACGGAAATGTTCGTGGCGTGTCCTTTGCGCCACACCTGAAAATTGGCAGTCCAGGTAGGTAAGTCACCGTGTATCATGCGTTCCGTCACGCCGCATCCGGCATCAAGATTGCGGCCCGCTCATTGTTAGCAGTAACAATGGCCGGCGCCCTCACTCTTACCATCACGACAGGTTCCGCTCAGGCAGCAAAGAACCCGCGTCATGCCGCGATTGTGATTGATGCCAATACCGGCAAAACCCTGTTTGCAGAAAGCGCAGATGCCAAGCGTTTTCCCGCTTCCCTCACCAAAATGATGACCCTTTACATGGTCTTCGAGGCGATGCAGGCCGGACGCATCAACAAAAACACCAAAATTCCGTTCTCCAAATATGCAGCAACCCGTCCGCCGACAAAAATCGGCGTACCGGCAGGCCAGACAATCAGCGTTGAAGATGCGATTATGGCGCTGATTACCCGCTCAGCCAATGATGCTGCAGCTGCTCTTGGTGAATATCTCGGCGGTTCTGAGCCACGTTTTGCACAGATGATGACAGCCAAGGCACGTCGTCTCGGCATGCGCTCCACCACATTCCGTAATGCTTCCGGTCTGCCAAACCCGAACCAGCAGACCACAGCCCGCGATATGGCGATTCTCGGTATCGCGCTACGCCAGCATTACCCACAATATTACGGCTATTTCGGCCGCTCCAGCTTCCAGTTCCGTGGCCGCACGATCAATGGTCACAACCGTCTGCTCGGCCGCGTTGAAGGCGTTGACGGTATTAAAACCGGCTATGTAAACGCATCCGGCTATAATCTTGTTACTTCCGTCAACCGTGACGGCCGTCGCATCGTCGCCGTTGTAATGGGCGGCAGCAGCGGTGCATCCCGTGACGCAGCTATGACCCGCCTTATTCAGGCACATCTGCCAAAAGCAACACCGTCGCGTCGCGGCAGTGATGCCCTGCTGATTGCCCGCAATGATGCACCGGCAGGCCCTGCAGTTGCGGCTGCACCATCTCCTCTGCCGCGTGCGGTTCCGCTGCCGGCTGAACGTGCCGACCAGCCGGTTCTGGTTGCTGATGCTTCCGGTTCCGCAGGCAGTGCTCAGGATGCAATCAGCGCAGTTATCGCCCGTCAGAAGCCGGTTCCTGCCCAGCAGCCTGAAATGCTGGCTTTGGCAGCTCCGACACCGCGTCCTTCTGCTCCGGTATCTTCCCAGCTTGTGGCTATTCCGACGCCTAAAGCATCAATTCCAAATGTTGATCCGGTTACCACAGCTTCCGCCAATACAGCCGCTTCCCGTATGGGTCTGGCACCAAAGCCTATTGCTGCTGTGCGCAATGAGCCGATTGCTGTACCACAGGAAAATACCCGCCAGCAGCAGCCGGAGCAAACTGCCGTTGCCATGGCTGCCGCAGCTGATGTTTCCGGTGCATGGGCTATTCAGATCGGCTCCCTGCCTAGCGAAAATCAGGCACAGGAAATGCTGAATAAAGCCGCCCAGCAGGCAGGCAGCACCCTGCGTGCAACCTCCCCGATGACTGAGACTTTCAACAAGGGTAACAACACATTCTACCGTGCACGTTTTGTTGGTTTTGACACCAAAACTGCCGCATGGGATGCCTGTGCTGCCCTGAAGAAGAAGAACTTCAGCTGCTATGCAATTGCGCGCTAATGCGCGCGGTTCGCACCATTTAGAGCATAATTTCTTAAATTTGAATCAGTTTAAGTTAAAGTTATGCTCTAATTTCAAAGTGTTAGAGCGACCTTTATGCACCCAATGGGGCGCATGGCGCTCTAAGACCGTAATATCCGATATTATCCGGCTTTGTGTTTCGCCGGTATAGTTCAGGCAGGCCATCTGCAAACCCAATGAGTATTGTGTAAAGGGTTTACAATGTCGAATATGCTCAATCTGTTTGGTTTCACCAATGTTGATCCGGTGGAATCCGACTCACAAAAGCCAGGCAAAACCACTTTGCTCAGCGTCCACGCCCTGCGTAGTGCTGCTGCCCGTCTTGCCGATCTGCGCGCTGACGGCGCATCCCTGAATACGCGTGAATTTGTAGGGCTTCTGGTCTGCAATGCACAGCGCAGCCGTCGTATCAGCCTGCCGGAAGCATCCCTGCGCATTGCAACAGGCAATGTAAACGGACGCACAGCAATCCGCCTTAAACTGCGCTGATACTTCTTTATTGATTAAATAAGACCAAGCGCCGCCAATTCGCGGCGCAGCTCCACAGGCAAAGCCTGCATACCGCCGCCTGCTCCGGCTCTGTCATCCTGCGGCACTTCTTCATCCGCAATATAACGCCAGCCCTGAAACGCTCTGCGTGGCTGCCAGACAGTCGGGATCACTTTCGGTTCCAGCACCAGATGACAACGGCCAATACCGTCTTCACCGGTAAATGTGCGTACTTCCAGCAAACGCTGACGCGCCTGAATATTGCCCTTGATCACCCAATAGAGTGAACCACCGTCAAGCAGCTCTGCTTGGCGTTTCGGCACCATTCGTGTTGTATGAAACTGCTCCGGCACCACGCCGTTTGCACGGCATTCCTCAAGGCGGAAATCAATCCACGCTGCCAGATCTTCAAGGGAATCACATCCCACACAGAGTTTTACAAGATGCAAAGCCATGAGCGGCAATTACTCCGTTGTTTTAGCGATGTCCAGTATTCAGCAATTGCACAAACAAAAACGGGCAGGAGTAACCGTGCCCGTCTCTGTCATTTATTCGCGAATTAAGCTGCTTCGCCTGCGAGTTTCTTTTCGCAGCGCAGTAGCATACCGAACAGGTCGCGCGGTTCATCCGGATCTGCCAGCAGATCGAGATTTTCATAGAGACCTGTGGATTTCAGCTTGTCGTGAATATAGCGCAGTGCCGAGAAATCTTCGGTCGCAAAACCAACCGAGTCAAACAGGGTGATCTGGTTCTGGTCACGGCGCCCCGGAACAGTACCGTTCATCACCTGCCACATTTCGATAACCGGATGATCGGCATCGAGCTGCTGGATTTCGCCTTCGATACGTGTCTGCGGCGGATATTCAACAAAGATGTCGGAGCGCAGCAGAATGTCTTTATGCATTTCTGTCTTGCCCGGGCAGTCACCGCCAACACCGTTGATGTGAATGCCGCTGCCGATCATATTGTCGGTCAGGATTGTTGCATTCTGCTTGTCTGCGGTCACAGTGGTGATGATCTGAGCGCCCTGCGCTGCATCTTCCGCACTGGTGCAGGTGACGATTTCAAAACCGAATCCTGCGAGATTCTGTTTGCATTTCTCAGTGGCAGACGGATCGATATCATAGAGACGCAGGGACTTAATGCCGAGCAGCGCCTTGAATGCCAGCGCCTGAAACTCGGACTGTGCGCCATTGCCGATGATCGCCATGGTCTGCGCATTTTCCGGTGCCAGATATTTGGCAACAACGGCTGAAGTTGCAGCAGTGCGCAGCGCTGTCAGAATGGTCATTTCGGTCAGCAGCATCGGATAGCCGGTGTCCACATCGGACAGCATCCCGAAAGCAGCAACGGTCTGCAGACCGTCCTTCATGTTCTTCGGGTGGCCGTTGACATATTTAAAGCCGTAAAGCGCACCGTCACTGGTCGGCATCAGCTCAATCACGCCGTCATGGGAGTGGGAAGCAACACGCGGGGTCTTGTCGAATTTTTCCCAACGCAGAAAATCTTCTTCCACATAGGCAGAGAGTTCTTTCAGGAATTCTTCAATACCGACTTTCAGAACCAGCTTCATCATGTGATCAACACTGACAAATGGTACGAGGTTCAAAGTTGTTCTGTCACGCATCAGGTTTTCTCCCTCCGGTCTTGCCGGAACCTGTTAAACTAAGAAAAGCGCTTCATGCCCATCAGGAACAATTGAAGCGCTTTGGTTGTAAATCTTGTCAGCTTTATACGAAGCTGCGGGTCGGACGATCCATCACGCTGCGCCCCATAAGGCTGGCAATCAGATCAACCATCAGGAAGGCTGTACGACCACGTTCATCGAGGAACGGATTGAGTTCTACCGCCTCAAAACTTGTCACCAGTTCGCTGTCATGAAGCATTTCCATAATCAGATGGGCTTCACGGAATGTCGCGCCGCCCGGAACTGTGGTGCCAACGGCCGGTGCGATATTCGGATCAAGGAAGTCCACATCAAGGCTGACATGCAGCAGGCCATTCGCTTCCTCAACGCGCTTCAGGAAGCGGTTGAGCAGTGCAACAACGCCGTGTTCGTCAATCATACGCATGTCATTGACTGTCACTTCAGTCTTGCGGATCGCTGTACGTTCTGCCGGATCAACCGAGCGGATACCGATCATGCAAACATTCGCCGAATCAACCGGAGCCAGCACTTCAGGGAAAGTACCTTCAAAGCCCTTCTGGCCGGTATAATAAGCGACAGGCGTGCCATGCAGATTGCCGCTTGTGGTGGTTTCCAGCGTGTGGAAATCCGTGTGAGCATCAAGCCACAGCACAAAAAGCGGACGTCCCTGCTCTTTGGCGCGACGGCTCAGGCCGCAAACAGTTCCGGCAGCCAAAGCATGATCGCCGCCGAGGAAAATCGGGAAACCATCAGCACTGTGCTCATAGGCAGCTTTATCCAGCGCCTCAATCCATGCCACGATTTCCGGCAGATTTTTCAGAACCGGATTGGAATGGGTCAGATTGCGTTTTGCAGCCGGTTCCACATTGCCCAGATCGGTAACATCATGACCCAGCTCTTCAAGTGCTTGAGTCAATCCGGCGGCGCGAAACGCGCTCGGCCCCATTTCGCAACCCATGCGTCCGGTTCCGTCCTGCACAGGTGCACCAATCAGCTTACAATGCATATATGTTCCTCACGACTGTAAATTGTCTGCCGCCATGACTGCAAAACGCAATCAGAGCGGTGATTTTCCGGTATAAAACCACGAAACATTGGCAGAGTGGACAGAGAAGATTGGCAAATCTCCACAGATGCTTTATCAGATTGCGCAGTTAAATGAACAAAATGGTAAGACAGTGGACGAACTCGACCAGAAACTCATCACCCTGCTCCGTCATAATGCGCGCCGCAGCATCTCCGATTTGGCTCTGGATGCCGGTGTTTCACGCGCCACTGCCCGTGCCCGTCTGGAGCGTCTGGAAAAAGACGGCCATATTCTCGGCTATACGGTTATTCTGCGTGCGGACACGGTTGAGCAGGCTGTTCGCGGCATTATGATGATCGAGATTGAAGGCCATGTGACAGAACGCGTAGTGAAAGCGCTGGGCGGCTTCTCCGAAATTTCTGAAATTCACACCACCAATGGTCGCTGGGATCTGATTGCCGAAATCAATGCCGATACGCTAAGCGACCTCGACAGCGTGCTGCGTCGTGTCCGTCTGGTTCCGGGCATTACCAATAGCGAAACCAATCTGTTGCTGGCCACACCGCGCAGTACCAGAGCACGGCTGTAACCACACAGACACAGTATCAATCCGATCTTTGATTAAATATGATTAATTTACTCAATTATTAAATTACATATTTGCAAAATACGATAAATCCTCCTATGGCAGCGCATATCTATTAACAAAGCTTAAACAACCATCCTCCCAAGGAGTTGCGCTGATGTCTGCTTATGCTGCTGGTGGTTCTGCCACCGGTGCACGCAATTTTTCATGCCTGCATAAATTTTCACTTTTCTTTCTCACCACGACGGTTTTAAGCACTGCTGCATTTCTGAACCTTACGCCTGCGGCTCTGGCCCAAACGGCACAGCCCAAAAAACAAACGGAAAAACAGCAGGCGGATAATGCATCCGGCACATTACAGCTGAACACAATTACTGTCGGCACCGGCACAGTCGGCTCCGGCAGCTACGGCACAGATGCCCCGAATATTGTCACCATCGACCGCGAGACGATTGACCGTGTTCAGGCTGCCAGCCTGCCGGAACTGGTAAAACAGACACCGGGTGTCACCATGCTTGGCGGTGTGCGCATTCAGGGTCAGAGCATTGCCATTCGCGGTTTCGCCCGTCAGACCGATGTGCGTATTGTCATGGACGGCGCGCAGAAGAATTTTGAGCGTTACGATCAGGGAACCGTCTTTATCGAGCCGGAACTGCTCAAAAGCGTTGAGATCGAAAAAGGCGCGACTTCCATCAAATATGGGAATGGCGGTTTCGGCGGCACCATCAAAATGGAAACCAAAGACGCAGCCGATATGTTGCGCGAAGGTGAGAACTGGGGACTCTGGTCAAAGACCGGCTATCAGACAGCCAATAAAGGCTGGGTGCAGAGCGGCGCAGTTTATGGCCGCACAAATTATAGCGGCATCAATTTTGACGGTCTTGCAGCAGCCACATGGCGCAAGACTGAGGATATGCGCATCGGCGGCGGTGAGCGCTATAATTTCTCCGATAGCAAGCTCACATCCTTCTCTGCCAAAGGCAGTGCCAGCGCTGACGGCCATGAGCTGAAAGCAACCGCAAGCTACGGTATGAGCGAGAATTGGGGGCCGCCTGCGGCTATTCGCGGACAGGTTGAACCAATCGGCAGTCAGGTAGAAGATCTAGGTTATTATGAAGCCATCCGTCGCCGCCTCGCCTGGCGCGATCTGAAAGATTTCAGCTCATCCGTCGAGCATAAATTTTCCGGTGACAGTGATCTGGTCAATACGCGCCTGATGGTGAGTTATGCCTATACATCACTTTATGCCGAGCGCCCTGATGGGGTAAGCACATCTGCATCGCTTGGCGGCAAGTGGAACGAATCCAAATATTCCGACCTGCGGATCGAAGCGGAAAACACATCCAATTTCACGCTTGGCGGTTTTAATCACAGCCTGAATTACGGCATTCAGCTACAGCGTCACAACCGTGATATTGTCATGTATGCCGATACTTACAAAAATAATGCCAATTATAATTACGGGTATTTTGCTCCGTATAATATGCCTGAAGGCAAGCAGGAAACTTTCAGCGCTTTTGTGATTGATAAGATTGCTCTGACCGATCGGCTGACCATTATTCCGGGTCTGCGTTATGATTATGTGCGATCAACAGGCAAGCCTAACGCTGCAAAGACCTATAATGATATCACGGCAGGGCATGATTACAGCGCAGTCAGCCATGACGGCCTGACTCCGGGTCTGAGCATGACCTATGACGCAACCTCAAATCTCCGTCTGTTTGCTGATTGGGCCTATGCAATGCGTATGCCGAATATTGATGAACTCTACTCCACACAAAGTGCCAGCAGCAGCCTGCCACGCACCAGCCGTGACCTTGAAGTGGAACGCAACAACAACTTCCAGATTGGTGTTGAAACCATTCACGATCAGCTTCTCACCAGTGATGATCAGCTGAAAGTGCGGGCAACAGCTTATTATAACCATGTTACCAATCCGATTAACCGGCGTTTTGGCACTAAAAACATGCCAGAAAAACGCGGAGATGGTGACACTTACTGGAACATGCCGTCCTACTACTCTGCCGGTATCGAGATTTCAGCCCATTACGACACAACTTATATGTTTGCCGATGCCGCCTTCTCTACAATGCATGGCAGCCGTCATGGTGCGCTGAATAATATCTATGGCTATAACACCTATCTCAAAGATCTGGCACCGGCGACATTGGTGACAACGCTGGGCTGGAAAGTGCCTGATTATGATCTGACGCTGGGCTGGACAGGGACTTTTGTTGCCAGACAGTCCAAGACACCGCATAATCAGAATGGCGGCGAATATGCCCGTCCTGAAAGCGCAGGCTATGGTATCCATGATCTGTTTCTGACATGGGCACCGCAAAGCGGCATGATGAAAGATACCAAGCTGGATATCGGTCTCGACAATATTTTTGACAAGAAATACGAGCCTTATCTGAGCGATGGCATTACCGCCATGCCTGGCCGTAATTTCAAAGTCAGCCTTAGCAAGAAGTTCTGAGACACAAAAAAGCCCCGCAAAATGCGGGGCTTTTTATTGGGTAATTATCTCAGAGAGTTTTTGCTAATTGGCAACCGGCAAGATCAAAGGGATTTTGCCAGTTTGTCGAAAGCCATCAGTGTTTCAAGCAGACGCGGCATGTCTTTCAAAGGCACCATGTTAGGACCGTCGGAAGGTGCATTGTCCGGATCCTGATGCGTCTCAATAAAGACACCGGCAACGCCAACCGCGACCGATGCACGGGCAAGCGTTTCAACAAATTCACGCTGACCACCACTGGTTTCACCCTGACCGCCCGGCTGCTGAACCGAATGAGTCGCGTCAAAAATTACCGGTGCGCCAAGACCCGCCATAATCGGCAAAGAGCGCATATCCGACACGAGTGTATTATAGCCGAAGGATGCACCGCGCTCGGTCAGCATCACATTCGGATTGCCGCTTTCCACCACTTTGGCCATGACATTTTTCATGTCCCATGGTGCCAGAAACTGACCTTTCTTGATATTGACCACACGGCCGGTATTGGCGGCAGCAATCAGCAGATCAGTCTGACGGCAGAGGAATGCCGGAATCTGCAACACATCAACAACTTCACCGACAACAGCGCATTGCTCTTCAGTATGCACATCGGTCAGCACCGGAAAGCCGAAATCTTTTTTAAGATCAGAGAAAACTTCCAGAGCCTTTTCGAGGCCGATACCGCGCTGACCTTTCAGCGAAGTACGATTGGCTTTGTCGAAACTCGATTTATAAACCAGACCAATGCCGAGCTTATCTGTCATTTCCTTCAAGGCACCAGCCATATCATAGGCGTGCTCGCGGCTTTCCATCTGGCACGGGCCGGCAATGATCGACAATGCGCCCTTGTTGGAAAACACTACATTGCCTGACGGCGCCTTAACCTCAACAACAGGATTGGCAGTCATATCTGTTCCTCAAAATTGAAAAGTACCTGACTTTTCCCAATAAATAATGGCGCAGGTAAATTTGCGCAGAAAACCGCAGTGCGGTTTCATTTTCAGCATATGGACATTGCAAAGTGCAATATCCAGTCCTTTTGATAAAAGCAAAACGGGCACTGTTAAAGTGCCCGCTTCAGATCTTAAACCAGACGGCTCTGAGTGACCGCTGCCTCGATAAAGGAAGCAAACAGCGGATGCGGCTCAAACGGACGCGATTTCAGTTCCGGATGATACTGCACACCAATGAACCACGGATGATCAGCATATTCGATGGTTTCCGGCAGAACACCGTCAGGTGACAGGCCGGAGAAGGTCAGACCGGCTTTTTCAAGCTTTTCCATGTAGTCAATATTGACTTCATAGCGGTGACGATGACGTTCATGAATATCTGTCGAGCCATAAATATCCGCAATACGAGTGCCGCTTTTCAGCATGGATTCATAGGAACCCAGACGCATCGTACCGCCGAGATCACCGGACGCAGAACGCTTCTCCAGCATATTGCCTTTGAGCCATTCCGTCATCAGACCGACAACCGGTTCCTTCGCAGGGCCGAATTCGGTGGAAGATGCATCTTTGATACCGGCGAGATTACGCGCGGCTTCAATACATGCCATCTGCATACCGAAGCAGATACCGAAGTAAGGAACTTTATGCTCACGGGCAAATTTTGCCGCGAGAATCTTGCCCTCGGCACCGCGCTCGCCAAAGCCGCCCGGCACCAGAATGCCGTGAACTTTTTCGAGATAAGGTGCAGCGTCTTCGCTCTCGAACACTTCCGCTTCGATCCAGTCGAGATTGACTTTCACACGGTTGGCAATGCCACCATGGGTCAGAGCTTCGATCAGCGATTTATAGGCTTCTTTCAGGCCGGTATATTTACCGACAACTGCAATAGTAACCTCACCTTCCGGATTATGGATACGGTTGGCAATTTCTTCCCAACGTTCCATCTGCGGTTTTGGTGCCGGTTCAATGCCGAAAGCAGCCAGAACCTCTGAATCCAGTCCTTCATTATGATAGGCCATCGGCACATCATAAATCGACTTAACATCCAGCGCCTGAATAACTGCACTCGGGCGGACATTACAGAACAGCGAAAGCTTCTTACGCTCGGATTCCGGAATTTCACGATCCGCACGGATCAGCAGAACATCCGGTGCAATACCGATAGAACGCAGTTCTTTCACCGAATGCTGTGTCGGCTTGGTTTTCAGCTCACCCGCTGCCGGAATATACGGCATCAATGTCAGGTGAATATAAACGGCTGTGTTGCGCGGCAATTCGTTGCCGAGCTGACGGATGGCTTCCAGAAACGGCATTGCTTCGATATCGCCGACTGTGCCGCCGATTTCGCAAAGCACGAAATCATAATCCTCATTACCTTCCGTAATGAAGTTTTTGATCTCATCCGTTACATGCGGAATGACCTGAACCGTCGCACCGAGATAATCGCCGCGGCGTTCTTTCTCGATGATGTTCTGGTAGATGCGGCCGGTGGTGATATTGTCCTGCTTTGTCGCAGAACGACCGGTGAAACGCTCATAATGACCGAGGTCAAGATCGGTTTCCGCACCGTCATCGGTCACAAATACCTCACCATGCTGGTAAGGAGACATCGTGCCCGGATCAATGTTGAGATAAGGGTCGAGCTTTCTGATCCGCACGCGGTAACCACGTGCCTGAAGAAGAGCCGCCAGTGCTGCTGCAGCTATGCCTTTTCCAAGGGAAGAGACCACGCCGCCTGTGATGAATACATATCGCGCCATGGGCTTATGTCGTTAGACTCTCCTGATTGATTCCGCCACTAAAAAATGACTTTCGTAACGGATTTTTCATTACTCTTAACATTTACCCGTAAAATCCATGAAGGATTTTTTGGCAAAACCCATAATTCACGCAACAACACCACCGTAAGGAATTTTCCTGACAGTGCTGAAATTACAAAGTTTGCGTTGAAAACGCGCTACGGAAATCTGCTCCGCAGCTCTGAGCAAACAGATAGTGCTTCGACAAACAAATTGCCACTGCTTATTCGCTTGTCCTGAAAAACTTTTTGTAAAACTAAATTTACTTCACAAAAATACAAAAAGCCGGCCTGAGCCGGCTTTTGTTTTATGTCGGTATAATCAGAGAACGACGACAGTCGCTCCGAGATTTACACGCTCATAGAGTTCCATGACATCTTCATTGGTCATGCGGAAGCAGCCATTTGAAGCCGAGCTGCCGATTGTCCAAGGCTGTACCGTGCCGTGAATACGGATATAGGTGTCTTTATTGCCCTGAAACAGGTAGAGCGCGCGTGAACCCAGCGGATTACCCAGACCACCGTCCATACCGTTTTTGAAACGTCCGTAATGTTCAGGACTGCGCTTGACCATATCTGCGGTCGGAATCCAGCGCGGCCATTCCCGCTTCGCGTTGATCGTGCCGCTGCCTTTAAATTCCAGACCGACTTTACCGACAGCAATACCGTAACGGCGGGCTGTGGTTGGTGTTTCTACCAGATAAAGGAAATATTTTGCCGGATCGACAACGATTGTCCCTACCGGATAGCCCGAGAAGGCAACAGTCTGTGCCTGATATCTCGGATCAATATTATATTTGCCTTTGGCAGCCTTCTGAGTTGTAGCTTTCTTCTTCTCCGGCTTGGCGGCTTTAGCCGTCGTATCCGTTGATGCGGCCGCAGCAGCCGTCTGGGCCGCAGCCTGACCGGTGAGAGCGGAGAAACTTAAGCACAAACCGGCAAAACCGGCGATGAGAACACGGGATGAAATCATGGGGCTTTCTCAAAACACTCTTTTATGTCTCATCAGCACGATGAGCCGAAGATGAGGTGTAAACAGGTTGCTTGCTGATAGGCCAAACTCACTGATCTCTCAACGGGCAATATGTTACCCACAAGCTAATCCCGTCGTCTATGGCAAGCCTGCAACACTTTTATTGCAAATACATCAGAGCATTTAAAGTCATCAAAAATACTCTGATGTACATCTTCACGCATTATCCTACACATCGAAGCAGGAAAGAAAACAGTCCAGCGAACTGTTTTCCCTTGCGAAGGCGGTTCCCACTTTTGCTGGAAATGCTTAAAATAAAAAAGCCTCCGCGAGGAGGCTTTTTATCATTCATAAATCCGGCTCTTACTGGGAGCTCGGAACCGGGCTTGCCGGAGTGGCAGGCTGTGCCGGTGTGCTTTCCGGTGTTGTTGTACCACCGCCAAGCTGATCCAGAATACCGTTGCCGCCTGCAGGTGCAGTCTGTGAGCTGCCGGCAGGGATACGGTTGAGAATATCTGTCGGACGCTCGCCGTTCATGGCGAGAATGCCCAAAAACAGCGAGGTTGCAAAGAAACCTGCACCCAGAATTGCTGTCGTACGGGTCAGAGCATTGGCTGCACCGCGCGCAGTCATGAAACCTGAACCACCACCGATACCAAGACCACCACCTTCGGAACGCTGAATCAACACAACGCCGACAAGTGCGAGAACGATCAGGAGATGTATAACAATAAGAACGGTTTGCATGGGTTTCCGGACTGCTTTCTTATAGGAATAGAAACGGCTTTCTACACGGATTTATCCGACAATCCAACCCCCTGCAACCGAATGCTTGCAAGGGATTGATATTTATTCAAATTCAGAGCACGCGATAGGCGTCACAAATTGCGAGGAAATCTGTGGCTTTCAGGCTGGCACCGCCGACAAGCGCGCCATCCACATCAGCGACGCCGAGCAATTCAACAGCATTATTCGGTTTGACCGAACCGCCATAGAGCAGACGCAAATGCGCACCTTTGGCACCAAAACGCTCAATCAGCTTCGAGCGGATGAAAGCATGTACAGTGCGCACATCCGAAACAGTAGGTGTCAGGCCGGTACCGATTGCCCAGACAGGCTCATAGGCAACAACGGTATTTTCCGGTGTCACGCCTTCCGGCAGCGAATCTGCAATCTGCTGGCCAACGATTTCGAGTGTCTGATCGGCCTGCTTCTGTTCAGCGGTTTCGCCAACACAGACGATCGTAGTCAGGCCGGCTTTCCATGCGGCCTGTACTTTGGCGCAAACGGCTTCACTGGTCTCATGATGATCTGTACGGCGCTCGGAATGACCGAGGATCACATGGCTTGCGCCTGCTTCTTTTAACATAAGTGCAGAAATATCGCCGGTATGGGCGCCTGATTCTGCCGCATGGCAATCCTGACCGCCAACGCCGATAGCATCAGTTTCCGGTGTAGCCGCAGCACGCGAAATAAGAGTGGAAGGTACGCAGATCACCACATCGAACTTGCGGCCGATATCCGTGCTGAGATTGGCAGCGATTGCACGCAGTTCACCCAGCTGTTCGCCGGTGCCGTTCATCTTCCAGTTACCCGCAACAAGCGGACGTATTTCCGGGGTCATTACACCCTCCTCACCAATGATTTCAGCCGCATTGCATAGCGGCTTCTGACACGGCCTCGCCGGTTTAGACCGGTGCGGCAGAGCCGGTTCGTGCCCAAAACTGAAACCGCTCTAGCAAATTCAGACCTGAAAGCAAATCCCCAAACGCATCGCTCAACATGGCTTTAACGGCAATAATGCCACAATTCTTTTCGTTCTTAGTGCCCTGAAGGCAGGTTTCCGTTTGACTGCATTATCATCGGCGGCTATCCCCTTATTTAACAAAGTGAGTTTACTCCACAAAGGTACTTCTATGCTTGACAGCTTGCGCACTGCATCCAAATCATGGGTCTCGAAATTCTTTCTCGGTCTTCTCGTCCTCTCTTTTGCAGCATGGGGTATCGCAGATGTGTTCCGTGAAGGTTTCAGCGGCAATGCTGTTCTGGAAGCCGGAGGCTCATCCGTATCGCCGACTGAATATCGTCTGGCCTATGACCGTCAGGTGATTGCTGTTTCCAACCAGCTGCGTCAGCAGCTGACCCGCGATCAGGCTAAAGCACTCGGTATACCGTCACAGGTAACCGGCCAGCTGGTTGCAGGCGTTCTGCTTGATGAACAGGCACGCCAGATGGGACTGGGCATGTCGAAAGATCACCTCGCCCGCCTCACCGGTGAAGATCAGGCATTTCTGGATTCCAGCGGCCGCTTCTCCAACAACCAGTTTAACGCAGTGCTGCGTCAGGTCGGTATGAGCGCACAGGACTATTTCAACAGCCGCACCAAATACGCACTGCGTCAGCAGATTGTTGAAGCTGTGTCAGACGGCATGAGCGCACCGGACACATTGTTCAAAGCGCTGGCGCTTTATGACGGTGAAAGCCGTACGGTTGATTACATCACGCTGACTCAGGAAAAAGCTGACACAATCGCCACGCCTGACGATGCTGAACTGAAAAAATGGTATGACAGCCATCTCGGCAATTACCGCGCACCGGAATATCGCAAAGTCAGCTATGTGCCGCTTGAAGCGCAGGACATTGTCAACGAAGCTGATGTTATGCCGGAAGAGATTCAGGAATATTACAAAAAGAACATTGTCCGTTTCTCGACTGAAGAAAAGCGCACTCTTGAACAGCTGAATTTCGCCAATGAAGAGGAAGCAAAAGCGGCTTCGGATAAAATCAAATCCGGTACCAGCTTTGCTGATCTTGTTACCCAGAGCGGTAAAAAGCCTGAAGATGTTAAACTCGGCACATTTGTAAAAGGCGATCTGCCGGATGCAGTGATTGCTGATGCAGCCTTCGCTCTGCCAGCAAATGGTACAAGCGATGTTGTAAAAGGCGCATTCGGCCCTGTGCTGCTGCATGTCAGCGCAATTGAGCCTGCAGCTGTGAAAACAGAAGCAGAAGTTGCACCGGAAATCCGCAAAACTCTGGCTCTGACACAGGCACTGACCTCGCTGAATGCGGTTCATGACTCGTTTGAAGAAGAACGCGGCAATGGCGCAACGCTGACGCAGGCTGCTGAAAAGCTGAAGCTCAAAGTTAAAACCGTAGAAGCTGTTGATGTGAACGGTAATGCTCCGGACGGCAAGCCGGTTGCCGATCTGCCGCAACTGCCATCCTTCCTGACCTCTGTTTACCAGTCGGATCAGGGCATTGATAATGATGCACTGCCAACTCCGACCCGTGGTTATATCTGGTATCAGCTGGATGGCGTGACACCTGCCCGCGACAAAACATTTGATGAAGTCAAAGATCAGGTTGCAGCCGAGTGGAAACAGGATGAAGCAGCAAAGCGCCTGACAGCCAAAGCTGAAGAGCTGCGTAAGCGTCTTGAAGCCGGTGAAACTCTGGACGTTCTTGCTCAGGAAGCCGGCGTTGAGAAACAAACCAAGCGCGGCCTGACCCGTACTGCTACAGATTCTGAACTGTCAGAGGCTGCGGTTGCGCAGATCTTCGGCGGCGCAGAAAATCTCACAGGCGTTGCAAGCGGCATCAATAAAGAAACCCAGATCCTGTTCAAAGTGATTGAGACAACCGAGCCTGCCGGTGTCAGCGCGGAAAGCCTGCCACAGGGCACACGCGATGCGATTTCCTCACGCATTGGTGACGACCTGCTGGAACAGCTCGTCGGCCGCCTGCAGAGCGAATATCCGGTTAAAATCAATCAGACCCTGATGGATCAGGCTCTGTCCTTCTAACGCCTTCTCACCTTTGAAGGCAGGCGGAGCCTCACTAAAGATTCGAGTACACTATGTCAGATTTCAAAAGCTACATTGCCAAAGCTGTTACAGGCACACCTTTAACTCAGGCGGAGTCCAAAGCAGCGTTTGACATTATGATGTCCGGTTCCGCCACCCCTGCCCAGATCGGCGGTTTTCTGATGGCTCTGCGCATGCGCGGTGAAGCCGTTGCGGAAATTGCGGGCGCTGTGGAATCAATGCGGGCGAAAATGATCCCCGTTGATGCACCTGCCGGTGCAATTGATATTGTCGGCACCGGCGGCGATCAGTCCGGTTCCTATAACGTGTCCAGCTGCGCAGCAATCGTGACTGCAGGCGCAGGCGTTACGGTTGCCAAACACGGCAACCGCGCTTTGTCCTCGCGCTCCGGTGCGGCAGATACACTGGCAGAGCTCGGCATTAATATTGAGGCCGATCCGGCAACAATCAGCCGCTGCATTCATGATGCAGGTCTCGGCTTTATGTTCGCGCCGATGCATCATTCTTCCATGCGCCATGTCGGCCCTGCCCGTGTAGAGCTTGGTACCCGCACAATTTTCAACCTGCTTGGCCCGCTCGCCAATCCGGCTGGTGTCAAGCATCAGCTCGTCGGCGTTTTCTCCCGCGACTGGGTACTGCCGATAGCCAAAGTGCTGAAAGAACTCGGCTCAGATCATGTCTGGGTTGTCTATGGCGATGGTCTGGATGAAATGACCACCGCAGGCACAACCAATATTGCAGCGCTGCATAATGGTGAAATCACCGAATTTGAAATCACACCGGAAGAAGTCGGCCTGAAGCGCGTTGCTTTTGACGCTCTCAAAGGCGGCGATGCACAGCACAATGCTGCGGCTTTGCTTCGCGTTCTTGGCGGTGAAGCCGGTGCTTATCGCGATATCGTGCTGCTCAATGCCGGTGCTGCATTGGTGATTGCCGGTAAAGCCCAAAATATCAAAGAAGGTATTGCCCTTGCTGCACAGTCGATTGACAGTGGCGCGGCAAAAGCCAAACTCGATCAGCTGATTGCTGTATCGAACAGCAAGACAAGTGAATAAAATGACCGATATTCTCAAAAAGATCGAAGCCTATAAGCTTGTTGAAATTGCAGAAGCCAAATCACGTTTGCCGCTGGCAGACGTGAAAAAAGCTGCTGCCGATCAACCGCCTGCCCGTGGCTTCCTTAAAGCATTGGAAGCGAAGCAGGCTGCCGGTTCTTTCGGTCTGATTGCGGAAATCAAAAAAGCCAGCCCGTCCAAAGGTCTGATCCGTCCGGATTTTGATCCGCCTGCATTGGCAAAAGCCTATGAAGATGGTGGTGCGGCCTGTCTTTCTGTTCTGACAGATACACCAAGTTTTCAGGGTGCACCGGAATTCCTGCAACAGGCGCGCGCTGCCTGCTCTCTTCCAGCGCTACGCAAAGACTTTCTGTTTGATCCTTATCAGGTCTATGAAGCACGTCATTGGGGTGCGGATTGCATTCTCATCATCATGGCAAGTGTTGACGATGCTATGGCACAAGAGCTGGAAGACACAGCCTTTTCGCTTGGCATGGATGCATTGATCGAAGTGCATGATGAAGCGGAGATGGAACGGGCACTCAAATTGTCTTCGCGCCTGCTCGGCATCAACAACCGCAACCTGCGTACTTTCGAAGTTGATCTTGCAGTTTCTGAGCGTCTGGCAGCCATGGTGCCGGATGATCGTCTGCTGGTTGGTGAAAGCGGTATCTTCACCCATGATGATTGCCTGCGTTTACAGAAATCCGGTATCTCCACCTTCCTGATCGGAGAAAGCCTGATGCGCCAGCAGGATGTGGCCAGTGCAACCCGCAAACTCCTGACCGGCAAAGAGTAAGTTATGAGCAAGCTGACACATCTCGATGAAAGCGGTGCTGCGCATATGGTCGATGTCGGCGACAAAGCCGAGACTGTGCGCATTGCGACCGCATCGGGTTCTGTCACCATGCAAAAGCAGACGCTTGAGCTGATCCTTTCCGGCAATGCCGCCAAAGGCGATGTGATCGGCACCGCCCGTCTTGCCGGTATTATGGCTGCGAAAAAGACTTCTGATCTTATTCCGCTTTGCCATCCTTTGATGCTGAGCAAAGTCTCGGTTGATATTGAGCCGGATGAAGCCTTGCCCGGCTTGCGGGTCAGTGCAACCGTCAAACTGACCGGCAAAACCGGCGTGGAAATAGAGGCACTCACTGCCGTTTCCGTCGCCTGCCTGACGATTTATGATATGGCCAAAGCTGCTGATAAAGGCATGGTCATCGGCAATATTGCTGTCGAGAGCAAAACCGGCGGCAAGTCCGGTGACTGGCAGCGTTCTTAGCAGATCGCTCTTATTTTTACGGGGTAGGTTTCATGGCATTATTACCGGTTGATGAAGCATTGCGGCTTTTGCTGGCGGATAAAATGCCTTCCGGCCATGAGCACGTCGCTCTGCATGAAGCCGGTGACCGTGTTCTTGCTACTTCGATCTTTGCTTCATTCAATCAACCGCCTTTTGATGCCTCGGCTATGGATGGCTATGCCATTCGCTTTGCTGATGCAGAACAACTGCCGGTGACACTGAAAGTCATCGGTGAATCTGCTGCAGGCAAAGGCTTTGACGGTACAGTCAGATCCGGTGAGGCTGTGCGTATTTTTACCGGTGCGCCAATGCCTGCCGGTGCCGACACGATTGTCATTCAGGAAGACACGCAGCAGGAAGGTAATCTGGTCACATTGTTACGGGATGTGAGCAAAAGCCGTCATATCCGGTTCAGCGGGCTGGATTTTAAAGATGGCGAATGTCTGCTGCAAACCGGTCATCTGCTTGATCCGGCATCGCTCTCTTTGGCTGCAGCGTCCGGCCATGCACAATTGCAGGTCTATAAACGCCCTAAAACAGCTATTCTTGCTACCGGCAATGAGCTGGTGCCTGCAGGCACTATTCCTGCGGCAGATCAGATCGTCAGCTCCAACAGTTATGGTGTCGCAGAAATTGTACGGCGTAATGGCGGCACGGCAGATGATCTGGGCATTGTGCCGGATGATCTGACACTTATCGAACAATCCATTCGTAATGTTGCAGATTCGGATGCTGATATTCTGATTACGCTGGGCGGCGCATCCGTCGGCGATCATGATCTGGTGCATAAAGCACTGACCAATTGCGGCGTTGAACTCGGCTTTTACAAAATCGCCATGCGTCCGGGCAAACCGCTGATGTTCGGCCAACTGGAACGCGAAGGCAAAGCGCCCCTGCTCGTTCTTGGTCTTCCAGGTAATCCGGTTTCCAGTCTCGTCTGTTCCTATGTGTTTCTGGCGCCGCTGGTTGCGCGTCTGGCAGGCAAAGCCGCGACCACCTATATTGCCAACGCCAGACTGGCACAGGACATGGTTGCCAATGGCAACCGCCGCGATTATGCCCGTGCGGCACTAACCCGCAACAGCGATGGCGAGTTACTGGCAACGCCTCTGCCGGTGCAGGATTCTTCCATGCTTACCGTCATTACCCGTGCGGATGCTTTGCTGATCCGTGAGCCTTTTGCTGAGGCAGCCAAAGCCGGAGATCGCTGTCAGATCCTGATGATACGCTGAAATCCTTTAAACAATCGGATTAATCACTTTTAAAGCCTTGCAGAACAATACTGGAACATATAGTGTTCGTTCTGGGTTTGTTTTAAAAATTGATTCTCGCAACCGCGCCCCGTGCATGCGGTTATGCGTTTAGTCCGCACGACTTCATTATCTGCCATCATAATTTTAGTAACCGGCAGATAATATAAAGGCTTTGGGAGCGTATAATGCTGACGCGTAAACAACATGAATTATTGCTGTTTATCCATGACCGCCTGAAGGAAAGCGGCATTCCCCCTTCGTTTGACGAGATGAAAGAAGCGCTCAATCTCGCTTCCAAATCCGGCATTCACCGCCTGATTACGGCTCTGGAAGAACGCGGTTTTATCCGCCGTCTGCCAAACAGAGCGCGTGCTTTGGAAGTTGTGCGTTTGCCGGACTCGATTGCACCGGGTCTCAACAGCCAAAAGAAATTCTCACCAAGTGTCATTGAAGGCGATCTCGGCAAAAAGAATGTCACCGAACTGCCTAAAAAGGCTGCTCCAGCAGCAGAATCTGATGCACCTGCCGGTATCAGCGTTCCTGTGATGGGGCGTATTGCAGCCGGCGTACCGATTTCTGCGATCCAATCCCAGACCCATATGATTACCCTGCCGCCGGAAATGCTTGGCAGCGGTGAGCATTATGCGCTGGAAGTTAAAGGCGACTCGATGATCGAAGCCGGTATTCTCGACGGCGATACAGTGATTATCCGCCGTGGTGATACCGCCAATGCCGGTGAAATCGTTGTGGCTCTGGTCGATGATGAAGAAGCGACACTGAAACGCTTCCGCCGCAAAGGCGCATCTATTGCGCTTGAAGCTGCCAATCCGGCCTATGAAACCCGTATTTTTGGTCCTGACCGTGTGCGTGTTCAGGGCAGACTGGTTGGTCTGGTACGCCGCTACTAATATGCTATCGGGGTGAAAACCGGCCTTACTGCCGGTTTTCGACTTCAGGCAGTTTATTGCTCCTGCTGCATATTCTTGCATGGGTAATAACGAGTCATTTCAGTAGTGCGTCTCCCGACACAAATAGTGCCTTACAAGCTATGTTTCGCTGTACTATTATGCTGTGACTACGTATTCATATTAGCTACGATCATAAGAAGATGCGGCGGCTCTTATTTCGGATCTTCCAGATTGCGGGCAGCACGCGACCAGAGGCGGTAGCTGTGCCATGGTCGTTGCAGCTCTCCCACAGCAAACACGACCTGAGCCTGTTCCGGCCGATATGCCAAACCAGTTTGATGCACTTGCGCCTTTATAGTCGCGCTTTGCAGTATACCCGGAAAAAGACTTTGTGCTGTATCTGTATATCTGCGGCTATCCGGTTCCAGATAAATCTCTGCCACGCCTCGTAGTGCCAGTTGCTGGCGGGTGATGATGGCAGGGGCATTTTGCGTTACTGTCCCTGTCATATTGCCGACTTTTCTATCGGAGCAAGACAGGTTTCCTGCATAAGCGAGAATAATAATATCACCGATAGTACAGGCGATATCTGCCGCAGGCCGGTTTTCGGCATAGACCAGCACCTGCCCGTTTTGCAGATCAAAACTGCATAACCCGTCCTCACAGACAAAACCTTCGGAACTTACCGCGCTGCTATTATCCGGCGTTTTAACCTCATGGATTCTATAGGCCTTGCGCCAATTATCTGTTGTGAAGGCAGCCGGTCGTGCACGGTTTACATAGAGACTGTTGTTCTGGCGGACTGCAACCAGTCTGGCATCTTCCGAGATAATAATATCCGGCAAAGTGTTCATACTCAGTACGATCCCGCCAAGGATCAGAAAGAACAGCGATATCAGTCGCAAATGACTGGTGAAGATCATCGCCGAAAGCATTGCCGCCGTCCAAAGCAACAATACCGGCACGGACAACAGGCCAGGGATCAGATCAGGGGAAAGTCCGGCAACAAAATGTGCAATCCATTTGACCAGCTCAATGCCTTTGCCCATCACCTGTAAAGGCAGCCATTCCAGTCCTAAAGGCATCAGCAGCAAAGATAGCACCGCAAAAGGCATAATCAGCACCGAGATGACCGGCAATGCCATTGCATTTCCCAACATGCCAAGCGGTGCCATATTATTAAAATGAAAGGCTGCAAAAAGCCCGCTGGCCGTACCGGCTAAAAGCGAAGTCGCCGCAATCCCGCCAAGCCAAATCCTGAGCTTACCCCCCAATGTCGTCTGCCGCGTCGCTTGTTCATTGCTTTGTCTCTTGCGTAATTTCCACCATGCAAAGCCTGCAATCAGCGCGCCGGTCGCAGAATAGGACATCTGAAAACTCGGCCCCAGAATTTCATGCGGTGTCACAAGAATACTGAACAGCGCTGCAATCGCCAGATTGCGCAAGGTCAGAGCTTTACGATCTAAAATCACCGCACAAAGCATCACAGCCAGCATGATAAAACTACGCTGTGCCGCCACATCTGCACCCGACAAAGCCAGATAAAACCCCGAAGAAAACAGCGAAATCAGTGCGGCAATTTTCTTCACCGGATAATAGAGCGCTAAAGACGGGAATAGTCCGGCAATGCCACGCAGGCTCACCATGACAATTGCTGCTGCCAGTGCCAGATGCAGGCCGGAAATTGAAAGAATATGCGCCAGCCCTGCAATGCGCAGCGCCTCATTGGTTGTCTCGCTGATCCCTGCACGCTGGCCGGAGATCAGCGCTGCGGCCAACGCCCCTTCTTCACCGGACAGTGCCTGCATAATCCGTCCGCCGATTACCGCCCGCAACTGACCGGTCAGTGCCCCAACGGACGCAATCCAGCTCTTTGACACTGCATCACCTGCAAAGTCATCATCAAACAGTTTCGGCACACCAAGATAGAAGCCATTACCACCAATGCCGCGAAAATATCCATGAAATGCGAAATCATATTGCTCGGAGCGCACCGGCCCGCCATGGGGACGCAATCGCACTGCCCCTTTCAGCACAGAACCGGTTTCAGCCTGTGCAGGTAAATCACGAGCAGAGAGCCGCAATCGTTGCGGCGCATAGCGCAGATGCGGTTTTTCCGTTGTCAGCACATCAGCAACAATACGCCAGCGTCCGGCTTTGCCATTGTCTTCAGCCTCCTGTTCGAGCGAGACAATCCGCGCTGTCAGAGTGGTTGAAACAGAACTGCCAAGCATTTGCGTTGCATAGCGCTGCGTCTCCCATTTCGCAGCCAGCATACCGGTCATAAAGGCTAATATCAGTATAAGGCTGACGCGCCTTATCAGCGTGTCACGCAGCAAAAACAACAGCCAGCCAAACAGACATGCCGGTACAAACAGCTCTACCCAGTAAGGTTCAGACTTCAGAGAAAAATAGTGAACCGCCCCTGCACCACTCGCAACCGCCAGCAACAGGAAAACCGTTCCGCGTTCATATTCAAACAGCAGAGCATCACAGATATTATCCAGAAAACGCTGCCAATATTCGTGCAGATTGAGCCGGATGATCCGTGACCGCTTCCGTCCGGTATAAGCAACACCATCATCAGGTATAATTTCTGCATCCGGTACCGGAGCAAAACCGAGCAGGAATTGCTCGGCAGTTAAGCCGCTTCTATGTTTCGTCTGGTCAGCCGTGTTCCCAGACCCGATATCATCATAACGGGACTCAGTCTTGCTTGCCTGATGGCCACATTCACCGCCATAACCATTCGCCATGCTGTCTGAATTGCCCCCGCACCTGACAGCTGCACAATTATACGTCCAAAACAGCCTATTTCACGCAGGAATCTTGCATTGAGCGGCGTTAAACACCGGTTCTGCGCTTTGATTTTTGCATCAAGTCTTGCACGTTGTGCTGCCTATGCTACATGAACAGCACAAGAAATCGAGAGGCGGCCAGTTACATTCTTTAGCCGATATATTCGGATATAAGCGTAAGATCCTGTAACTTTGCCGCAGATACGGAGCGACCGATGTCATCACCCGTTATTACCCGCTTTGCGCCTTCACCGACCGGCTATCTGCATATCGGCGGCGCACGTACAGCGTTGTTTAACTGGCTTTATTCCAAACATACCGGCGGCAAGATGCTGCTGCGCATTGAGGATACCGACCGCGAGCGTTCCACCGAGGCCGCAACGGCAGCTATTCTTGAAGGCCTGACATGGCTCGGCCTGACATGGGACGGCGATGCTATCTCCCAGTGGGAACGCGCACCACGCCACCGCGAAGTTGCTGAAGAACTGGTAAAAACCGGTAAAGCCTATTATTGCTATGCCTCACCGGAAGAACTGGATGCGATGCGTGAACTGGCGCGTGCAGAAGGCCGCCCGCCACGCTATGACGGCCGCTGGCGTGACCGCGATCCGTCAGAAGCACCGGAAGGTGTAAAGCCGGTTATCCGCATTAAAGCGCCGCGCGAAGGCGAAACCGTTGTGCTGGATGATGTGCAGGGCGAAGTACGCTTCCCGAACAAGGATCTGGATGATTTCATCATTCTGCGTTCCGACGGCGCGCCAACCTATATGCATGCGGTTGTGGTCGACGATCATGATATGGGCGTTACCCATATTATCCGTGGTGACGACCATCTGACCAATGCTGCCCGCCAGACTGTTATCTATCAGGCAATGGGCTGGGATGTGCCTAAAATGTCCCATATCCCGCTGATCCATGGTGCGGATGGTGCCAAGCTCTCCAAGCGTCACGGTGCACTCGGCGTTGAAGCCTATCGTGCAATGGGCTATCTGCCTGAAGCATTGTGCAACTATCTGGTTCGCCTCGGCTGGAGCCATGGTGATGATGAAATCATGACCATTGAGCAGATGATTGAATGGTTTGATACCAAAGACATCAACAAAGGCGCATCACGTTTTGACTTCCAGAAACTGGAAGCCATTAACGGTCATCATATCCGTGCCAGCGATTCAGAAACGCTTACCAAAGCGCTGATCGATGTTCTGCCTTATATTGAAGGCGGCGCAGAATTGCAGGCTCTGCTGACCGATGAGCGCCGTGCGCAGCTTGTTGCAGCAATGCCGGGTCTGAAAGACCGCGCGAAAACGCTGGTGGAACTGGCAGACGGTGCAAAATTCCTGTTCGTCTCCCGCCCGCTGCCGCTGGATGAAAAAGCTGCCAGCCTGCTCAATGATGAAGGCCGCGCAATCCTCAAAGATGTATTGCCGAAGCTGGAAGCTGCCGAGTGGAATGCTGATGCGCTGGATGCCGTTGTCCGCGCCCATGCGGAATCAACCGGCCTGAAGCTTGGCAAAATTGCCCAACCTCTGCGTGCTGCCCTCACCGGCCGCGCCACTTCACCGGGCGTTTTTGACGTTCTGGTGGTTCTGGGTCGCGAAGAAGCACTCGGACGCATTCAGGATCAGGCCGTATAAAGCCTGTCAGAAGCCGTGTTCTTTCAACAGAATACGGCTTCAAACACGCCCTGAACACAGGAGTGTGATTTTCAAAGACCCGCCTCTGTCGTAAGAATGGCTAATTGACAGAAATTTGTTCAGAAAAACGCAAATTTCCACATTGCAACCTCCAACATTTACGATAGTTTGAGCCATAAATTTTGCAGGCCGTCATTCACAAATATCATGAATTTTGAGTGACAGCGGCTTAAGGATATTTTTCAAACTGGCAGCGCCGGTAAAAATACCCTAACTGTATGTTTCTATGCATAAGACTAAACCGAAACACCCGTTTTCGGCATTATGCTCCAAATTTACTGCTATCCACGAGCAGTGAGCGCGATGATGAAAGGAACCAGTATGTCTAATACGACAGCGACAATCACGCTAAATGGCAATTCGACCGAATTGCCGGTCCGCAAAGGTACAATCGGACCAGATGTCGTCGAAATCGGCCCGCTTTACAAGAATACAAATTCCTTCACATACGATCCTGGTTTCACTTCAACCGCTTCCTGCGAATCCAAAATCACTTATATTGACGGTGATGAAGGCGTTCTCCTGCATCGCGGCTATCCGATCGAACAGCTCGCCGAACAGGGCGATTTCCTTGAAACCTGCTACCTGCTTCTCTACGGTGAACTGCCAACCAAGACCCAGAAAGCAGATTTTGACTACCGCGTGACCCGCCACACTATGGTGCATGAGCAGATGTCGCGCTTCTTTACCGGCTTCCGCCGCGATGCGCATCCGATGGCCATTATGGTTGGCTGCGTTGGCGCCATGTCCGCCTTCTACCACGACTCAACCGACATTACTGACCCGCATCAGCGTATGGTTGCTTCGATCCGCCTGCTGGCGAAAATGCCGACACTGGCTGCAATGGCCTATAAATATCATGTCGGTCAGCCTTTCGTTTATCCGAAGAATGATCTTGATCTGGCTTCCAACTTCCTGCGCATGTGCTTTGCCGTGCCTTGCGAAGAATATAAGGTCAATCCGGTTCTGGCACGCGCTATGGATCGTATCTTCATCCTTCATGCGGACCACGAGCAGAACGCTTCGACTTCGACCGTTCGTCTTGCCGGTTCTTCGGGCGCGAACCCGTTTGCCTGTATCGCTGCCGGTATTGCCTGTCTCTGGGGCCCTGCCCACGGCGGTGCCAACGAAGCTGCATTGAACATGCTGGCTGAAATCGGCTCGGTTGACCGTATTCCTGAATATATCGCTAAGGCAAAAGACAAGAACGATCCGTTCCGTCTGATGGGCTTCGGTCACCGCGTTTACAAAAACTACGATCCGCGCGCCCGCATCATGCAGAAAACCACGCATGAAGTTCTCGGCGAACTCGGTATCAAAGATGATCCGTTGCTCGATGTTGCGATGGAACTGGAAAATATTGCACTGACCGATGAATATTTCATCGAGAAGAAGCTCTATCCGAATATCGACTTCTATTCCGGTATCACACTGAAGGCTCTCGGCTTCCCGACAGAAATGTTCACTGTTCTGTTCGCCGTTGCCCGTACCATCGGTTGGGTTGCCCAGTGGAAAGAAATGGTCGAAGACCCGCAGCAGAAAATCGGCCGTCCGCGTCAGCTTTACACAGGCTACGCACAGCGCGATTTCGTACCGCTGGCAAAACGCAAATAATCTGTGCCGGATATCTGAGAGCGCTATCTCAGATCAGTATTCGGTTCTTACGAATAAAAAAGGCTCCTTCGGGAGCCTTTTTTATTGTTTCACAATATTCAAATCTTACAAAGCGCGTTTTATAAACTAAATTCCACCACAGATTTTCTCTAATATATTACCCGATATTAATTCCGCCCTATTCCCCTATAATTGCACTGACATAAGTCAGCAGGGAGCAAGTGCTATGTCTAAGTCATTTTTTAAATCCGGTATCGCATCCTCTGAAATCACCAGTCAGTCATTTTATTTGCGGCGACGGGAATTTATCAAGACAGGCATTGCTGCCGGCATTGGTTTGTCTCTCGGTGGCCTGCTACCGGATATTGCCTCAGCCAAAGATAGTGCTGACGGCTTTAAAACCGATGAGACGCTGACACCAAAAGACTCAGTGCTGACCTATAATAATTTCTATGAATTCGGCACAGGCAAATCCGACCCTGCCAGCTATTCCGGCGGTTTCAAACCGCGTCCATGGACAATCGAAGTCGGCGGCATGGTGGCAAAGCCTGCGACTTTCGACATTGATGACCTGATTAAGACGATGAGTATTGAAGAGCGTATCTACCGGATGCGCTGCGTTGAAGCGTGGTCGATGGTTATTCCCTGGCAGGGCTTTCAGCTGTCAGAATTGCTGAAGCGTGTTGAACCGCTGGGGTCTGCCAAATATGTAGCCTTTGAAACAGCTCTGCGGCCAAAAGAAATGCCAGGTGTCGGCGGTACATTTGCGGTACTCGACTGGCCTTATCGTGAAGGACTGCGTCTTGACGAGGCAATGAACCCGCTCACATTGCTGGCAACCGGCCTCTATGGTGAAAACCTTGCCAATCAGAACGGTGCACCGGTGCGCCTTGTTGTACCGTGGAAATATGGTTTTAAAGGCATCAAATCCATTGTCAAAATCACACTGACAGACAAAGAACCGGTCACTGCATGGAAGATGCAGAACGCTTCGGAATATGGTTTCTATGCCAATGTTAATCCCGCAGTAGATCATCCGCGCTGGAGCCAGAAGACTGAGACACGGATTGGCAGCGGCAGCTTCTTCTCACCGGACAGGCGCGATACGCTGCCATTTAACGGCTATGGCGAGCATGTTGCCCAACTCTATAGCGGCATGGATCTGACCAAGAATTATTAGAGCGGGAACCGGCATGAAACCAGATATCGCTGCACGAACCATCGCTATGCCCCGCACAACCGGTAAACAGACAGCCGCGCGTAAGCCGCCGGTCAAAATCCCCAATAATCCCTGGCTGCGCTGGGGTATTTATGTTGTCGGCCTTGCACCGGCGGTCTGGTCATTCTGGCTTGCTGCCACCAATCAGCTTGGCGCGAATCCAGTCAAAGAATTTGAACATGTTCTCGGACTATGGGCACTGCGCTTTTTAATCCTGACTTTGCTCGTCACACCGCTGCGTGATTTGTTCCGGCTAAATTTCCTGCCCTATCGCCGCGCTCTTGGTCTGCTGGCATTCTATTATGTCGCCATGCATTTCGCGACTTATATCATTCTCGACCGTGGCCTGAACTGGCCGGATATCGTGAAAGATGTAACACAACGCTGGTTTATTATTTTCGGATTTATCGGCTTTGTCATGCTGATCCCGCTGGCAATAACTTCAAACCAATGGTCAATCCGCAAGTTGAAGAATAACTGGCAGAACCTGCACCGGCTGATTTATGTCATCGCTCTCGCCGGTAGTTTGCACTTTCTGATGTCGGTCAAAAGCTGGCCACCTGAGCCGCTGATTTACGGCCTGATTATCATTACACTGGTTTTGTGGCGCTTTGTACGCCAGCCCTATCTCACCTATAAAAAAAAGCTGACCGGACAATAACCGGTCAGCTTTATCTTTTTAACGTAAGCGGCTGATTTTACCAGCGTTTCACCATGCGCGATGCGCATAGAAAAGCCAGCAAGGGTCCCACGCCGAAGCTCAGGAAAAGCCAGAATGCAGCACTGGATGTACCGGCAATACCACCCGGTACTGTGAGGCCACCAAGGCTGGTGACCATACCGGCCATTGCCGCACCGAGACCGGCAGAGAACAGCTGCACAGTGGTAATCGCAGTTGATGCCAGATCCTTCTCATCGGCCGGTGCAACTTTCAGCACCCGTGTCAGCAGATGCGGCCATGTCATACCCACGCCACAGCCCACGGCGATGAAACCGGCGCAGAGCGGCAGCAATTCCAGATAGGTGCCCCCGCTGGCAATCGGCAACAGAAGCAGCAACAGAACCATACCGGCGAATGATGCCAGAGGGCCGATAATAATCACATCACGCACACGACGCGATGAAATCCCCGAACTCATGATTGAACCAATTGTCCAACCTGCCCCCATCAGCGCAGCCAGATAACCGGCAACCAATGGCGACTGGTTATGCAGTACCTGCAGGAACAGCGGAATAAACACTTCCACGGATGTAACCGTCAGCGCCAGCAAAGACATAGTGGCAATGATCGGCCCCAGCGGCTGGCTAAAACTGAAAGAACCGCGCGGTAACAGACGATTTTTGCTGGTGGCTTCCAGACGGATCATCAGACCAATCAACAGGATCGCCGTGCTGATACCAATCACATTCCAGATCACTTCATGGCTGACACTGCCAAGTGAAACGGCAAAGACTGCGAGTGTCAGCAGGCTGAGCTGCGCGAAAGGCAAACGATTGGTGTCTTCCTCTTCATGACGCACATCCGGCAACACAAACAGCGCCATTACAGCGAAAAGCAGTGCTGCAGGGACAACCGACCAGAAGGCAGCACGCCACTCGCCGAGCTCGGCAAAAATACCGCCCACAGCAGGGCCAACCAGTGTGGCAACACCCCACATGCCGGAGATCAGCGCCATAGCACGCGGCCACAGCGCTTCGGGAAAGACGATACGGATCATGGCATAGGACAAAGCCAGCATGAAACCGCCGCCGAAGCCCTGAATGAAACGACCGACCAGCAGAACCTGCATTGTCGGTGAAACAGCACAAATCAGGGTACCGAGAGCAAAAACACTGGCCGAAATGGCATAGGCTTTACGCGGGCCGGTTTTGCGCAGCAATTTCACAGCCAGCGTTGAGCCGATAATGGATGCAACGACGAAAAGAGTGGTGTTCCACGCATAATAATCCAGCCCGCCAATATCCGAAACAACGGAAGGCAGAATGGTTGTAGCAATGTAAACATTAACAGCATGAAGCGCGACGCCACCTGCGAGCGCCATGGAACGAATGGCATTTCTGCCAGTCAACAAATCTCCCCAGCCAACTTTGTGGTAACTGGTGAGTGATGCCGGGTCAGACATTTCAATCTCCGGACAGCTATCAAAAACCATGAGTTCCGGCGGGAATGCGCCTGTGTTTCTCATCAATTTTAACCGGAACATACCGGTCGGGTTGCAAATCCCTGAGGAAGCCGCTAATTAAGCAAGTACGGACTTGGAATATTCAGCAGGAGATCAAATGTCAAGTTCTGACATTATCACTTCGGATGAAATGAACAGCGCTGCACAACAAAGCACCGCTGATCGTCTGCTGTTTATTCTTAAAACCCGTGGCCCGCAAACAATATCGGAACTTGCACGACTCGCAGGCACGGGTGCGGAAAATATACGCCAGCAATTACAAAAATCTGTGACAGAAGGCCTGATTGAACCTTATGCCACAGAAAAAAAACCAAAAGCCGGTCGGCCGGTGCAGTTCTGGCATCTGACGGAGAAAGGCAATAGCCGGTTTCCTGACAGTCATGCGGAGCTGACCGTTAGTTTATTGCGCCATATGAGCAGTCTGGGTGAATATCTGACTGAGCGCGTGATAACCTTGCGTGAACAGGAAATACTCAAAAACTACCGCACAGCCATGCAGGATATGACAGCGCTGGAACAACGCATTGATTGCCTTGCAGAATTGCGCAGTCAGGAAGGCTATATGTCGGAATGGACAAAGCAGCCGGACGGTTCATGGCTGCTGATTGAAAACCACTGCCCTATCTGCGCTGCGGCTACGGCCTGTCGCGGCTTTTGCCGCTCCGAACTCAATATTTTTCAGGCCATTCTCGGTGATGACTGCACGATTGAGCGCTGTGAACATATTTTGCTTGGCGCACGACGCTGTGCCTATCGTATTACCGAGACCCGATAAACGAACAAAGGCGATCCGGCGAAATGCCGAACCGCCTTCATCATGCTTATAAAGTTCTGCTATTGCGGCGCAGTCAGCTCAGGAAATTTGACGCCGAGCTGATCGAGATAGGTCGGATATTTCTCCGCATCATAATAGAGTTTCTGCATTTCAGGGCGAAACTGCTGCATAATCTCCGTATTCAGCTGAATCTGCGGCTTGTCATCCGCACCAAGCATCGGCAGATATTTCTGATCTTTCTGCTGCACATTGGTAAAATAGTCCTGTGCCGCAGATACCAGTTCCGGTTTGGTCAGAAGATCAACGCCGGTCATAGCAATGACCTTCGATCCGGCGACAACACCTTTATGAGCGATTGGTGTAGCCATCGACATGGCATTCGACCAGTGATGCCCCGGAAGGTTCGGAATATTTGACGGATAATTCAGCGTGATTGTCGGCACAATCCATGACACATCACCGATATCATCCGAGCCGCCGCTTTCCGGTTTTTCCGGTGGCGGAGCCAGTTTCTTCAACTCTGTCGCCAGCCCGTCTTCCTTGCCTTTCACAGCCTTCTGCACAGCTTTGGCAAAGCTGTTTTCGTCGTCAGTCCATTTCGGCAGGCCAACTTCCAGAATATTGGCATAGGCTGCCTCCGCCATCGGCTTGTTGAAATGGCGCGGTGCTGCGGTGCCGATAATCTGCCGTTCGACTGTCGTGTCAGACATTTTGGCCGCTGCTTCAGACATTGTATTGGCTATCGCAAAATTCTTGGCGATATTCTCAAAATCCGTTTCACGGATAAAATACCAGACACTGGCAACAGACGGCACAACATTCGGCTGATCGCCGCCGTCAGGGATCACATAATGCGAGCGCTGTTCAGGCCGCAAATGCTCCCGCTTCATGTTCCAGCCGATATTCATCAGTTCCACGCCATCCAGCGCACTGCGTCCGCGCCACGGCGCACCGGCAGAGTGGGCAGACTCGCCGCCAAAAGTATATTTGACCGAGACCATACCCGTACCATTGGCCGCGCCCCACGAGGTTTGCAGATTATTGCCGACATGGGTGAACATCACCACATCCGCATCTTTGAACACGCCGTCACGTACCATATAGGCCTTACCGCCCAACAACTCCTCTGCCACACCCGGCCAGAGAACCAGCGTGCCGGAGAGTTTTTCCTTCTCCATCAGGTCTTTCATCGCCAAGGCTGCAACCACATTCACAGCCTGTCCTGAATTATGCCCTTCCCCGTGACCGGGTGCGCCCTCAATCATTGGCTTGCGATAGGCAACACCGGGCATTTGAGACGTTTTTGGCAGACCATCAATATCACTGCCCAATGCAATCACAGGCTTACCGGAACCCCAGCGCGCTACCCAGCCGGTCGGCAGACCGGCAACACCGCGCTCAATAGTAAAGCCGTTCTTCTCAAGAATATCCGTGATGTATTTTGAGGTTTCAACTTCCTGAAAAGCCAGCTCACCAAAGCTGAAAATTGAATCCGTCATCTCCTGTGCAAGCTTGGCGCGGCTCTCCACACCCGCTGTTACTTGCTGCTTATAGGCTTTGACATCCTGTTCTGATTTTTGTGCTGCGGCCTGACTGAGCAAAGAGGCCGACATCATAAGGCTGAGTGCAATTTTAGACGAGAGAGTACAAGACATGTATAACTCCGTTACTGAATTTGCCTGAGATTCTATGATAGTTACCTGCGGACAATTCATCATAAAAACGCCATACACAACCCTTAAAATAACAATTACAAGCTTTTGATTTTACTGTATTTATTGTCATTTTAACAATCACTGAATATAGAGTTTCATTTCCCAAAATCAGCCTTTCAGTTACACGCAGTCCTTTTCATTACCCCGAGAAATGAAAGCAGCTACTCACCGGACAACAATCCGGACTGTCCGGAAAACTATTCTCTGGTACCGGCAGGATTTAGCTTTTTGTTATTGCCGGTTTCGCAACTTTCGCCGTTTCAGCCTTTCAAGCAATTTCTATACTGACCCATAATTTGCCGCATCCATAAGCACCCTTATCCAGAGGGAAAAGGCAAACGGGAACCCAGTATGAAAAAGCTCAACCACCTGTCCAAACTCAGCCTTCTGACACTTGCTCTCCTGTCGTCTTCTGCCGCCTATGCGCAAGCTTTGCAGCTTAACGGCACGCAGCTCACCACTGCGCAGGTGGTAGAGTTCGCAGCGAACAAAAATGAAAAAGTCGAAATCGCACCGGAAGCGGCACAAAAAGTCAGCCATAGTTTTGATCTGGTGATGGAAGCTGCCTTGCAGGGCACCGCCGTTTACGGGCTGAATGTCGGCGTGGGCTGGAACAAGGACAAACCGGTTTTCAAAGAGGTTAAAGGCCGCCGCACGCTGGATGAAGAATTGCTGGCACTTTCCCGCCGCTTCAACACCAGTTCGCTTCATGCCCATGGTGGTGGTATTGGCGAGGCTATGCCTGCGCAGGCAGTACGCGCCGGTATGCTGATCCGCCTCAATGAAATGCTCGGCGGTGAAACCGGCACGCAGCTGAGTGTGGTGGAGGCCTATCGCGATTTCCTCAATCACGACATTATTCCGGTTGTGCCGGAAAAAGGTTCTGTCGGTGAGGCTGATATTACACTCGCCTCTCATATTGGTCTGGCAATGATCGGCGAATGGTTTGTGGATTATCAGGGTAAGCGTATGCCTGCGGCAGAAGCCCTGAAGCTGGCCGGTCTGAAACCAATTGAACCGGTCGGCAAAGACTTCCTCTCCATTCTCAGCACCAATGCACTGACTGCCGGTCAGGCCGCGCTGCTGGCAGAAGAAACACGCCATTATCTGGAAGCAGCCACAGCCGTTTTCGCCCTGTCTCTAGAAGGCTATAACGGCAATGTCGCGCCTTTCCTGTCTGAGACAACCGGATTGCGCCCGTTTCCGGGAATGGTGAAGGCGGCAACAGATATTCGTGAAGCGCTGGATGGCTCCTATCTCTGGCAGCAATCTGACGGCCGCGCTTTGCAGGATCCGCTCTCCTACCGCACGATGGCCTATGCGCTTGGTAATGCATGGGAAGCGCAAGCCGCACTCGAAGAAGCTTTGCATATCCATATCAATGCCAGCGATGACAATCCTGCCGCTGTGACTTCCGACAAGCCTGCGGAAAAAGCGGCTGACAGTCATAACCAGCTGCACAAATATCAGGTCGCAGGCGATGTGCATGGCGCGATTTATCCGACTGCCAATTTCGATATGCTGCCGGTTGCCACCCGTGTGGAAAATCTGAATGTCGCCCTCACTCGCTTAGCGCAGAATATTGTGATGCAAACCATCCGCACGGAAAATCCGGATTTCACCAAGCTGCCGCGCTTCCTTCCCGGCCCTGAGAATGAAGGTCATGCTTTCGGAGCCATGCAGAAGCCGCTTGTTGCGCTTTATGCGGAAAACCGTCAGCTGGCCATGCCGGTCTCGCTCGACACTTTCGCCATGGCAGGCAATATTGAAGATACCGGCAACAATGCCCCGCTGGCTGTGAGCAACCTGCAGCGCATTCTCGGCAATATGTACAGCCTGTCATCCATTCAGCTGCTGCATTCGGCGCAGGCGGTTAATCTGCGTGGCAAAGTTGCGCTCGGCAAAACCTCCGCAAAACTGCTGGAAACCTATCGTGCACAGGTCAAATTCGTCGATCAGGATCGCATTTACACGCCTGATTTTGCCGCCGGTGTGCAGGTACTGCACGCTTTCACACAGCCAGCCACCAAGTAATTTTAAAATCGCATAACTGCCTGCATTGCAAAGTGATGCAGGCAGCCAGAATGAGGAAATGCCGCAATGCAGGATAAAGTCTTCAAAGGTAAAGTGGTTCTGCCCGATCAGGTCATTGATAATGGCTGGGTGCTGGTCAGCGACGGCCGCGTTGTCCAGACCGGTCAGGGCACAGCCCCTGCAGGTGAAAGCCATGGCGGTGCGGATTATCTGGTACTGCCGGGTGCCATTGACGGTCAGGTACACAGCCGTAGCCAGAAAAATCAGGAAGAGTTTATCTGGTCGACCCGTTCGGCCGCTGCAGGTGGTGTGACGACGATTGTCGATATGCCCTATGACGACGGCGACCTGATCGCCACGCCGGAGCGCTTCACCCGCAAGGTGGAATCCGCTGGCAAGGAAGCGCGCGTGGATTTCGCGCTTTATGCCACGGCGCATCCGGCAGACGGCACCAAGCATATTGACGGTCTGGTGGAAGCCGGTGCGGCGGGTTTCAAATTCTCGACCTTCGGTACGCATCCGGAGCGCTTTCCGCGCATCACCCCGCAGATGCTTTATGAGTGCTTCTCGGCGATTGCCCGCCATGGTCTGATTGCCGGTATTCATAATGAAAATGATGAAATGGTGCGCTATTACATCGATCAGGTCGAGAAAAGCGGCTGCACCGATTATCTGACCCACAGCATGAGCCGCCCGCCGGTAACCGAAACGCTGGCAATGGCAGAAGTCTATGAAATCGGCGCCATGAGCGGTTGTGCCACCCATGTGGTGCATTGTTCTGTTGGCCGTGGTTATGAACTGGCTGCGGGCTATCGCGCACAGGGCTATGCGGCGACCGTTGAAGCCTGCATCCACTATCTGACCCTCTGTGAAGAAGATGATGTCAGCCGCCTGATCGGCCGCGCCAAGATCAACCCGCCAGTACGCAACCGCGCCGAGCGTGAAGCCATCTGGCAGCAACTGGCCGCCGGTAATGTGACCATTGTTTCCACCGATCATGTGAGCTGGTCGCTTGATCGTAAAAACGATGAAAACATGCTGAAAAACGCATCCGGCGTTCCGGGGCTGGAAGCGCTCTATGCGCTGCTGCTCAAAGGTCTGGATGAGCGCGGTCTGTCACTCAGCCATGCCGCCCGCCTGCTGGCGCATAATCCGGCCAATCTGTTCCGTCTCGGTCAAACCAAGGGTGCGCTCGGTGCCGGTCTTGATGCCGATATCGTGCTGGCACGCCGCGATCCTTACACTTACAAAGCGGCAGAAAGCGGCAATAACATAGTCGGCTGGAGCCCTTATGACGGCATCAAGCTGCCGTTCCGCATCACCCATACATTTGTGCGCGGTGAATGCGCCATGGCTGAAGGTGTGGTGACAGCCGAACCGGGTTCCGGTCGCTTTGTACGCCCGGCCCTTCGTAAAGGAGCCGCGTAATGGCGGCCTCCAACACGCTCGTCGATGGTGACCGGCTCTGGCAGGATATTATGGCGCTGGCTGATATTACCGAGCCAGGCAAGCCTTACACCCGCCGTTCCTTTACGCCGCGTTTTCTGGCTGGCCGCGCCTATCTGATTGAGCAGTTTAAAGCCGCCGGTCTTGAAGTGCGCATTGATACGGCAGGCAATCTGATCGGCCGCCGTGCCGGTGCCAAGCCGCACGCCAAAACCATTATGATGGGTTCGCATAGCGATACTGTGCCTTCCGGCGGACGCTTTGACGGCATTGCCGGTGTGGTGGCGGCACTCGAAGTTGCCCGCGCCCTGCGCGATGCCGGTATTGAATTGCAGCACAATCTGGAAGTGGTAGATTTTCTGGCTGAAGAACCGAGTGAATACGGCCTCTCTTGTGTCGGCAGCCGTGGCATGAGCGGTCAGCTCACCAATGCTATGCTCGACTTTACCGGCCCGCAGGATGAACGCTTAGGCGATGCGCTGATCCGTGTCGGCGGCAATCCGGCCAAGCTATCAGAGGCTGTTCGCAAAGATATTGCCGCCTATCTGGAGCTGCATATTGAGCAAGGCCCTGTACTGGAACAGAGCAAAACGGATTTGGGTCTGGTGACCGGTATTGTCGGCATCACCCGTCTGGAAATCGCTTTTCAGGGTGCCGCTGACCATGCGGGCACCACGCCAATGCATATGCGCCGCGATGCGCTTTATGCGGCAGCGCAAGCCGTCACTGCAATCCGCGAACAGGCCGAGGCCTTGGCATCCGAGCCGGATGGCTATTTTGTTGCCACGGTCGGCATTCTCACCCTTGAGCCGGGCGGTGCCAATGTGGTGCCGGAACAGGCCAAGGTGATTGTCGACATCCGCACCGGCAAACGCGAGAAGACCCTGCGCTTTCTGGAAAGCATTGGTACGGCAACGCAAGATGCTGCCGCAAAAGCCAATGTGGAGCGCAGCCACTTCAAGATCCTTTCCGACACCATGCCGATGGATTGTGACTTAGGCCTGCTGGATGATCTGGCAAAAAGCGCCGATGCACTCGGCCACAGTCATCTGCAACTCGCCAGCGGTGCGGGGCATGATGCGGCCTTTATCGGTCAGCTGGCACCAGCTGCGATGGTCTTTGTGCCATGCCTCGGCGGGCGCAGCCACACACCGGAAGAATGGGCAGAAAAACACGACATTGCGGCAGGTGCTGCAGCAATGTTTGCGGCAGTGCGCCGGTTTGACGAGCGCACTCCGGTTACCAATCAAACGTATAACAGCATTTAAGAGGAGGCCATTATGGGGCGTATTTTAACATTGGATGACGTGGAATCCGCAATTGCAGGCGGTTCGGTCTTTGCAGCAGGCGGCGGCGGTTGGGTCGAGCATGGCCGTATGCTGGGCACTACTGCGGTCACCATTGGCCGGCCTGAACTGGTGGATATGGAAGAAGTATCCGATGATGCATGGATTGCCACAGCCGCTGCGATCGGCGCACCGGCCAGCACCACCCAGTGGGAAATGCTCGGCATCGATTATGTGAAAGCCGTTGAACTGCTGCAATATGAGCTGGGTGACGAAGTCTATGGCCTGATGATCGGTCAGAACGGCATGTCCAGCACCATGAATGCATGGCTGCCTTCCGCTGTTCTCGGCACCAAGGTGATTGATGCTGTGGGCGATATCCGCGCGCATCCGACCGGCGATATGGGCTCCATCGGCATGGCCAACAGTCCTGAGCAGATGATCCAGACAGCCGTTGGCGGCCATCGCGATTCCAACTCCTATATCGAGCTGGTGACACGTGGCGCGACAGCCAAAATCTCGCCGATCCTGCGCAAAGCCTCCGATATGTCCGGTGGTTTCATCGCCAGCTGCCGCAATCCGCTGCGTGCTTCCTATGTGCGCAAGAATGCAGCACTCGGCGGTATCTCCCGTGCTCTGACCCTTGGGGAAGCCATTCGTGCAGCCCAGAGCAAAAATGCTACTGCGGTGATTGATGCAATCTGCAAAACCACCAATGGCAGCATTCTCGCACAGGGCAAAGTCACTGCCAAGAATGTGCATTACACGCAGGAAGCTTTCGACATCGGCACTATCACTGTGCGTGACGGCAACCGCGATGTGATCCTGCATGTGATGAACGAATATATGGCCGTGGATGACGGTGACGGTCAGCGTCTTGCCACTTTCCCTGATGTGATCACCACGCTCGATACCAATGGCAGCCCTGTCAGTGTCGGCAATGTCCATGAGGGCATGGAAATTCTGGTGTTCCACATCAACAAGACAGAAATCCCGCTCAGCGCCTCGGTCAAAGACCCGAGCGTATATCCGATCGTCGAAAAGGCACTTGGTATTTCCCTTGCCGATTACGCACTGGCCTGATTTAGCGGTTTAGAAAGTATTATTATGTCCAAGAAACAATTTAACGTCACATCCGGCACCGAGCTGCGCTGTAAGAACTGGCGCGCTGAAGGCCTGCTGCGCCTGATGGAAAACGTGCTGGCCGTGGGTGAAGACCCTGACAATCTGGTGGTCTATGCTGCACTCGGTAAAGCTGCACGCGACTGGCCGTCCCATGACAAGATCGTTGAAAGCCTGCACAAGATTGAAGAAGACGAAACCCTCGTCGTGCAGTCCGGCAAGCCGATCGGCATTCTGAAAACCCATAAACAGGCACCGGTCGTGATTATGGCCAACTGTAATATGGTTGGTCAGTGGGCGAAGGCTGAAAATTTCTATGAATGGGAAAAGCAGAACCTGATCTGCTGGGGCGGTCTCACTGCCGGTGACTGGCAGTATATCGGCTCGCAGGGCGTTATTCAGGGCACCTATGAAATCTTCATGCGCATTGCCGAACAGAGCTTCAACAATGATCTGGCCGGTCGTCTGATCCTCACCGCCGGTCTAGGCGGCATGGGCGGCGCGCAGCCACTCGCAGGCCGTATGGCCGGTGCTGTAACCCTCTGCGTTGAAATCGATCAGGAACGCATTCAGAAGCGCAAGGATATCGGCTTCCTTGACGTGATTGCCAAAGATCTGGACGATGCTTTGGCGCAGGTCAAAACAGCTATGGCTGAGAAACGTGCTGTCTCCATCGGCGTTCACGGCAATGCTGCTGATCTTTATGAGCAAATTCTGGCACGCAATATCATTCCGGATATCGTGACCGACCAGACTTCAGCGCATGATCTGGTTTACGGCTATGTACCTGCGACCCGTTCGCTGGATGAAGCCCGTGCCATGCGCAAGAGCGATCCGCAGACACTGATGAATGAAAGCCGCGCTTCCATCGTTCGTCATGTCACAGCCATGCTCGGTTTCCAGAAAGCCGGTTCGGTCGTCTTTGACAATGGTAACCTGATCCGCACCCACGCCAAAGACGGCGGTGTGGCAGATGCGTTCAATATTCCGGTATTCACCGAAGCCTTCCTGCGTCCGCTGTTCTGCCGCGCAATTGGCCCGTTCCGCTGGATTGCTCTGTCGAATAATCAGGAAGATATCCGCATTATCGACAATTACATCCTCAAAGCCTTTGCAGGTAATCACATTGTCACCAACTGGATTCATCTCGCCGGTAAGAATGTGCCGTTTGAAGGCCTGCCGGCACGTATCGCATGGCTCGGTCATGGCGAACGCACCCAGCTGGCACTCGCCGTGAACAGCATGGTACGTGACGGTACATTGTCCGGCCCTGTTGCCTTTACCCGTGACCATCTTGATGCCGGTGCCATGGCGCATCCGAATATCATGACTGAAAATATGCGCGACGGTTCTGACGCAATTGCCGACTGGCCGCTGATCAATGGTCTGGCTATGTGCTCCTCGCAGGCTGATCTGGTCGCGATCCATTCCGGCGGTGGCGGCTATTCCGGCTACATGACCAGCGCGGGTGTAACCGTTGTGGCCGATGGTACAGATGATGCGGATACCCGCATTGAACTGTCGCTGACCAATGACACTTCGCTCGGCGTGATGCGTTATGCCGATGCCGGTTATGAAGAAGCGCTGGACGAAGCGGAAAAGAAAAACATTCGCCACTTCAATCTGGCCTAAAAACTAAATGCCCCCGTGAAGAAAACAGGCGGAACTCCGGTTTCGCCTGTTTTCATTTATAGGCCGCTTATGGAGTGAGTGCCTCGCGCAATTCGCGCACCAGTTCTCTTTCGGCAACCGTCAGGGTGCGGGCATTGGAATAGATCACAAACAATCTGCGTAGAATATGCGGCTTCAGTTCAAGGCTTACCAATGTGCCCTGCTCCAGATCGCGGCGCACGGCTGAGACCGGCAGCAAAGTGGCAAGCTTTTCGCGCCGGATCATCGCGATCATCATTGGCAGAGAATTGATCTCAATCACCGGTTCAACGGACAAGTTGTGCTCGCTCAACTGTGCATCCAGCAATTGCCGGATGCCGAAGGTCATGGTCGGCAAAACCAGCGGCACCTGACGAAGCGTTTCCAGATCAATCGCAGTATCCTGAGTTAATTCCGCGGCCAAATCAGGATGGCAGATCAGCGACAGCGGCTCTTCCACATTAAGGCTGAAACGCGCCATATGCGGCATATCCGTTTCCAGCACGGCGAGACTGATCACACCTGCCTGCACCCAATCCTGCAAGACACTTGTCGGCGCTTCGAGAATTTGCAGATCAATTTGCGGATGGTTCTTTCGCCAGCGCAGCACCGCATCGGTCATCCCTGCCAGCAAAGTACTTTCCTGACTGACAGAAGGCAGAACGCCGATGCGTAAACGCGAACGGTTACGCCCCAGTGATCCGGCACTATGCACGGCCATAGATTGCAAACGCGCGTCGATCAGATCGCTGCCGATACGAAAAACCCGTCCGGCATCTGTCGGCACAAGACCATCGCGACGGCGCTCGAACAATGACTTGCCGATCACCTGCTCCATCTTGCGCAATTGTCCGGTAATGGCCGGTTGGGCAACTTTGGCCATACGGGCAGCGGCGGTGAGATTGCGGTTATTATCAATGAGCCGGAAATAGCTGAATTGCCGTCTGGTGAGCTGCGGCTGATAAAGCGGCGACGTTTCACCGGAAATCAAGGCCGCACGGATACGGCGCACAGTCTCTTCCGCCACCGGATGCGGATCGGCAATATGCACCCGCACCTGACTGATGAGCGGCGGATCAAGCGGCACCAGTTTAAGACGATGCAAGCCCATACGGTTTGCCAATGTGCTTTGCGGCACCAGAAAGGCCGTATCAGGGTGCTCCCCGCTTAAGCGTGCCAAAGTGCCCGGATGATCCTGCGTGAAGCGGATATTTTTAATCGGGTGCTTTACCAGATAGGCAGAGAGATCATGCAGCAGCGGCTCAGGCAGTGCAGGCACAATCACCGGACCAGCCAGCATATCCTGTAAGGCCGGTGCCTCACCGGATTGCACCGGCAGACTGCGCGCCAGCACCCACGGATCATCATGAATGGCGACACCCTTTTTCTCATAGCTGAAAATAATCCGGCTGCTTTTCGCACTCTCTGTCAGTGGTAAAGCCGGATCACCATCCGCACTGCCCCAATGCGGCTCAACAAACACATCCGGATAGTCTTTCTGCAAACCGGCAAGTGCTGTGCTGATAGCCTTGGAGACATTGCCCAGCGAGAACATCAGCTGAACTTCCACCACCAGATGGCTGAATTCATTCTCTTCGCTACATTCCCGCATCGCCGCCTGACGGGTAAAGGCTTCAGCCTGCAACAGCGGAATAGCTGCGCGATAAAGCCAGCGTCCGGCCACAGTCGGGGTAAGCCCCGCTGGCACGCGACGGAACAATTGCGCGCCGACTTCCTCTTCCAGATTCTGCAGTGCCACGCTGAGTGTTGACAGCGCAATATCCAGCATTTCAGCTGCCTTGCTGAAACTGGTTTGATGGCAGGCCGCCACAAAGTAAGAAAGCTGCCGCAGCTCAATCATAGGCACAGACCTTCATCAGTGATTTTTTCCAAGAATATCAAACAAATATGCCATAAATACAAAAATATTGTTCCGTCGAAATACTATTTCGTTTTTCGCTATGGAGACATTCATTTTTTGTCAAATGCCGACACAAAGTTAAATTGTTACTGTCTCGTATTGCTGGTGGGAGATGAGACATAAAAGACCACAGCCGGAATGTTTGGGGGAGAGCCAGTCCTATGACGGACGTTACACATAATCAAACTATCAAATCGGACGCAAAGCCGAATTCCAATGCCAAAAAGGCTGTCGCTGCTGCCTCAATCGGCAATGCGCTGGAATGGTATGACTTTACAATCTACGCTTTGTTTGCCGTTTACATCGCCAAGAACTTCTTTCCTGGCGGAAATGACACTGTCGAACTGATCAAGTCCTTTCTGGCCTTCGGCCTCGGCTTTCTGATCCGTCCGCTCGGCGCGGTTGTGCTCGGCGTTTACGCTGATAAAGCCGGTCGTAAAGCGGCGCTGTTTCTGACCATCATGATCATGGCAGCCGGTACGCTGCTGATCGCCATTGCACCAACCTATGCCGCTATTGGTATCGGCGCACCGATGATTATTCTTGCAGGCCGTGTGCTGCAAGGCTTCTCAGCCGGTGGTGAAGTCGGCAGTGCGGCGGCATTTCTGGTGGAACATGCACCGGAAGGCCAGAAGGGCAAATATGCTGCATGGCTGCAGGCCAGTATGGCATTTTCCAATATTATCGGTGCCTTTGTGGCTCTTGCTGTGACGTCACTTCTCACTGAAGATCAGGTTGGTGACTGGGGCTGGCGTATTCCGTTCATCCTCGGCCTGTTGATTGCACCTGTTGGTCTGTGGATGCGCCGTTCACTGGATGAAACGCCTGTTTTCAAAGCTGAATTTGATAAACAAGGCAAAACTGCAGAACATGCTCCTCTGAAAGAAGTGTTCGTCAATTATGGCGGTGCATTGCTCAAAGGTACAGCCTTCTCCGTATTATGGGCTGCCAGCGTCTATGTCATGATCATCTATATGCCGATCTATGTACAGCGTGCATTCGGTTTCACCGGTTCACAGGCATTCATTGCTGCCCTGATCGGGAATAGTCTTATGGCTGTCGGTTGTATCGTTGCCGGTTCTGTTTCCGACAAGATCGGCCGTCGTCTGACACTGGCGATCACCACAACCGTGCTGCTGATTGCTATTCATCCGCTGCTGTGGTGGCTGCATCACTCACCGACACTCGGCACCTTGATCACTGTTCAGAGCTGCTTCTGCGTAATGGTTGCCGGTGTGGTTGGTGTTGCACCTTCTGCTCTGTCCGAAGTCTTCCCGACCCATATCCGTTCAACCGGTATGTCGCTGGCCTATAACATCTCCACCACAATTTTCGGTGGTTTTGCTCCGGCAGCGCTGACATGGCTCGGCACCACTTCGCTCGGCTACAGCGCCCCTGCATGGTATGTCAGTATCGCAGCTGTCATCGCATTGTTCGCGATTTTCAAAATGGGCGACAATAAAAAGACAGCCTGACGATACAGTCTGACAAACAAAACTAACGCACCCGTCATGCACAGCTATGGCGGGTGTTTTTATTTACAGGTGCTCTGAAACTTTAGGCCTATATGCCTGCCCCACAGACTCATTTTATTACTCGTAATGCACTTATTTTATTTCATTAATAACTTGCCATGCCGCCTCATAAAAACTAGAGCGGGGGTAGTTATTAAATAAGGACTATCTGTAATGAAAATGCTGGCAAGCTTTTCGGCTTTCGTAGGCAAGACTTTTGCGGTCTGGGTTCTGCTTTTTGCCGTACTGGGTTTTGTATTCCCTGAGACCTTTAAACAATTCGCCCCTTATATTGTTACCCTGCTCGGTATCATCATGTTCGGCATGGGTCTTACCCTCTCCCTTGATGACTTCCGCGAAGTTGTGCGCCGTCCGGTTGATGTCGGTATCGGTGTTGCCTCGCAGTTTCTGATTATGCCGCTGCTTGCCGTATTGCTGACCAAGATCATTCCGATGTCACCGGAAGTGGCTGCCGGTGTTATTCTCGTCGGCTGCTGCCCGGGCGGTACATCCAGCAATGTGATGACGTATCTCGGCAAAGGCGATGTGGCGCTGTCCGTTGCCTGCACCAGCGTGACCACACTGGCTGCCCCGCTGGTAACGCCATTCCTCGTCTGGTTCTTCGCCAGCCAGTTCCTGCCGGTTGATGCAATGGCAATGTTCATGAGCATTGTTAAAGTGATCCTCGTGCCGCTGGCACTTGGCGTACTGGCGCAGAAACTCATTCCGGGTATTGTTAAATCCGCTGTCCCTGTGCTGCCGTTGGTAAGCGTGACCGGTATTGTGCTGATTGTTGCCGCTGTTGTGGCAGGCAGTAAAGGCGCTATCGCCACATCCGGCCTGCTGATCTTCGTGGTCGTGGTTCTGCACAATGGCATCGGCTATATGCTCGGCTTTACCGCTGCCAAACTCACCGGCATGTCGCTTGCCAAGCGCAAAGCCATTGCAGTTGAAGTCGGTATGCAGAACAGCGGTCTGGGTGCCGCCCTTGCCAATGCGCATTTCTCGCCGCTGGCAGCAGTACCAAGCGCGATCTTCAGCGTATGGCACAATATTTCCGGTGCGCTGCTGGCGAATTATTTCGCCCGTATGAAAGATGATAAATAATCATCATCTCTGTTCAAAATAATAAGACCGGCTCATCCGTCAGAATGAGCCGGTCTTTTTTTATGCTTTCCGGTTCATCCGGTAGATCAGCAGTGCCGTTGCAAAAATCAGCAATGAGGCCGTTGCGATCACCCACATAAAGGCCTGATCAAAGGCCATAAAGCCAACCTCACGCAGATGCTGCGCCTGTTCCGCTGGCAGGGTTTCTGCCAGCAGCAAAGCTTCATCCAGACTGTCACGGATCGTTTCCGGAAAACCCGATCCTTCCGGCACGATCATGAATGCCGTATAGATCGCGGTCATCAGACTGCCGAAAATCGTAACACCTGTGGCACCGCCAAGCTCGTAGGATACTTCCTCAACGGAAGCTGCCATACCGGCTTTTTCTTCAGGCGCATTGCCCATGATTGCGGTTGAAGCACCGGTCATTGCCGCACCGACACCAAAACCCATAATCATCAGACCGATCAGCCAGATATGCGGCTGCATCTGGAAACTCAGCAGATAAAGCGCAGTACCAAGACCGGTAATCAGCATACCGCCCCAAAGCACCCGCGCCTCACCGATTTTTGGCAGCCCCCAGCCAACCAGCGGCCCCGCAACAAAAGCGGCCAGCGGAATTGGCAGAATGAGCAGACCGGCCTGCAGCGGTGAATAACCGGCAACCAGTTGCAAACGCTGGCTGAAAACCAGCTCCACGCCGATCAGAGCTGCCGAAGAGACAGAAGCCGCCATCACGCCGGACGAGAATTTGCGGTTACCAAACAGCGAGAAATCAACCAGCATGCCATTGGTTGCCCGCTGCCTGCGATAGAACACCACCAGCGCAATCAAACCGACAATCATAGAGACGGCAAAGAGCAACATGGAGCTGTCGCGCTTGGCCAGCTCTTTCAGGGCAAAAGTCACACCGACAAGACCGACCATGACCTGAACGGAACCGACCAGATCCCATTGACGGTTTTTATTACCGGGACGGGTCTCCAGCACGGTCAAAGCCAGAACCAGCGCAATCAGCACAACCGGCACATTGATAAGAAAGACGGAGCCCCACCAGAAATATTCCAGCAGAACACCGCCGACCACAGGACCAAAGGCTGCACCGCCGGAGGCTACCGCCGCCCAGATACCGATTGCGAAAGAGCGTTCGTTCTCATCCTCAAAAGTCAGGCGAATGATCGAGAGTGTTGCCGGCATCATCATTGCAGCACCAACGGCAAGCAGCACGCGGGCAGCAATCAGCATTTCCGCATTTGGTGCATAGGCTGCTGCGAGTGACGCGATGCCAAAAACCACAAGCCCCGCTGTGAACATACGCTTATGCCCCAGACGGTCACCAAGACTGCCGACACCCGGCAACAGGCCTGCAACGACCAGCGGGTAAGCATTAATAATCCAGAGTTTCTCTGATGCGCTGGCCGCAAGATCATGGGTAAGCCGCGGCAATACTGTGTAAAGCACAGTCATATCAATCACGATCAGGAATAATGCACTTGAGACGATGGCCAGTACCAGCCAGCGATTATGCAATGTCATTGATAATATCCACTTCTTTTGTGCTGAAGTTTCAGCACTTTTATAACCTGCCCCGCAGAACGACAAAATGTGTTGTTTTACGGAAAAAGCTTGAAACCTGATGGTCGTTAATTTAAATCCATACGTATGGAAAGTAAAAAACTCAAAAAAATCGGCCGTCCGCGCACCATTGACCGCAATCATTTGCTGGATCTGGCCGAAAAGATCGTTGTGGAACATGGCGCACCGGCTTTGACCATTGATGCGCTGGCCAAGGCTGCCGGTATCACCAAGGGCGGTGTGCAATATTGTTTCGGCAATAAAGACGGACTGGTCGATGCCATGCTGACACGCTGGGGCATTGATTTCGACAAACAAGTGACCGCCATGCAGAATGGCAGAACCGATGCCCTCTCCCATATAGCGGCGCATATTCGTGTGACAAGGGACAGTGACCCGCTTGGTGATTCACGTCTTGCAGCCATGCTTGCCAGTCTTGAACCCAGTTCAGAACAGCTGGATAAAACACGGCAATGGTATCGCAAACAACTGGACGGGCTGGATGTCTCCACTCAGCAAGGACGCAATACCCGCCTTGCATTCATCGCCAATGAAGGTGCTTTTCTGCTGCGCAGTTTCCAGCTTTTTGATCTGAATGAAGAAGAATGGCAGCAGATTTTCCACGACATTGAAAAGCTGCTGCCCAAAGATGTTGATGATTAATCCGTATTACTGCCCATACAGCGCATCAGCAAGGATACGCACAGCTTCTGCCGTACGCGGGCCGAAACCAAGCATATAAGGCCCGTCAAGTACAATCAGTGCCTTGTTTCGGTCTGCGGGTGTATTTTGCAGCGCTTTATCCGAGAACACATCCTCTGCTTTAGGCCCGCCTGCCCCGTCGGACAGCATCAGCACCACTTCCGGTTCCGCTTCCAGCAACCATTCTGCTGACACGGCTTTATAGCCTTTATAGACCGCAAGCGGATTAACGCCCCCTGCATGGTGGATAAAGGCATCTGCCGCCGTATCACTGCCCGCGCCGCTCAGCTTCGCCAGCCCGTGGAAGAACACCACTTTCTTTCCCCGTCCTTCCGAGACTTTGCGTACATGCGCCATAGCCGCATCAAAATCTGCGATGACCGATTTTGTCAGCACTTCCCCCTGCGGCTCCAACTGCAGGCGTGCGGCAATCAGGCTGATTTTTGTAACCAGTCCCTCACGGCTGTTAACCGCCGGAATATACAGCACAGGCACACCGGACTGATTGAGCACATCCACCACTTCCGGCGGGCCAATATCTTCCGACGCGATAATCAGATCGGGATGCAGAGCCAGCACACCTTCGGCTGACAGGCTGCGGCGATAACCGACATTGGTCTTACTGGCTGTATCCGCAGGATATTTGCTGCTGCGGTCAAGAGCGATGATTTTTTCATCCGCGCCGAGTGCATAAACGATTTCGGTCACATCAGGCCCGAGCGTGATAATACGTTGCGCCGTGCCTTGTTGCTGCGCGGCACGGGCTGAACTCACATTCAGCCAGAACACCACAACGACCAGAGCGATTGTGAGCAAAAATATCATCTTCATCGCGTAATAATCGGGATGATTTTTCGCTTTAGTGAACAATTGTCTGATTTGCATAATTAAAGTTGACTCTATTTATCATGATTTATATAGCCTCTAATTAATATGAGTTAATGAGTCAACTTAATGCATGCCAATAGCCGGAAATCCCTCCCGCTGTGATCCGGCAGCATCATCGGGGGCAATATGAAAATCTCTCAGAAATCCGCGTTTCGTCTGCTGGGTACAACCGTTCTCAGTACAATCGGGCTGTTAGCATTCAGTGCAACACCTCTTCTTGCCCAGACTAAGCCGGTTAAAACCCAGCAACAAACAGATGAGCAAAAAACCGCTGACAAAGCGAAGTCTCAGGTGCTGGAACTCGATACCATCACCATCTCCCCGCTCAGCAATGATCAGGCGGTGATTGATGCGATTGCTTCTACCAGCCTGATCTCACGTCAGCAGATCGACCGCATTCAGCCGACAACCGCTGCCGATATTTTCCGCTTCACACCGGGTGTTCATGCCTCGCTCAATGGTGATGATCCGGCAACCTCGATTAATATTCGCGGCCTTCAGCAATATGGCCGTGTTGCAGTAACGCTGGATGGTGCAAGGCAGGATTACTGGCGTGTCGGCCACGGTTCCGGCTCGTTCTATATTGAACCGGAACTGCTCAAGCAGGTGACTGTTATCCGCGGCCCTGTTTCCAACATCTATGGTTCCGGTGCCATTGGCGGCGTGGTTGCTTTTGAAACCAAAGATGCCCGCGACTTTCTCTATGACGGTGAAACATGGGCTTTGAGCGAAAAGCTGCGCTATGAAAGCAACGGAAAAGGCTTCCTCACCAGCACAACCGGCGCTTACCGCTTTAATGAGAATTTCGATGTGATCGGTAATCTCAATTACCGTGACAGCGATGAATATAAAAACGGTGACGGCGATTATGTGCGCTGGACAGGTGAAAAAGCCATCAGTGGCATGGGTAAAGTCACCCTGCGCCCTGCGGAAGGCCATGAGCTGAAATTCGGCATCTCCCGCCAGAAATATGAAGATATCATCACCGGCAGCAGCGGCTCGGCTTCTCCAACCCTGTCGCGCTATAATGCTGATACGATCGTCAGCACCTATACAGGCAGCTACACCTACAGACCGGATGACAATCCGTTCTGGGATCTCTCCGTCAACGCCTATCACAGCGCGACGGATAATGACCAGTTTCAGATCTGGCAGCTGAAAGACTATGGAAAAACCCGTTATTATGATGTTTCGACATCCGGTTTCCGCGCTCATAACAGCTCGCGTTTTGAAACCGAGAACCTGAAACACACCGTAACCTACGGCATGGATTACTATAAATTGCGCGGACGCTCCGATACTGACAATTTCGGTAATGGTGAGCAGCAGGCCTATGGCGGCTTTGTGCAATGGCAGGGCGAATATCAGAAGTGGCTCGAAGTGATCGGCGCTGTCCGTTATGACGGTTATAAGCTCGATGGCACCAGCAAAGCCTCTCCTGGTAATCCGTCTCAGGATGTCAGCCTCGACGGCAACCGTATCTCGCCGCGTCTGAGTGTAGGGATTACGCCGGTTGAGGGCATTCAGTTATACGGACTTTATGCGCAGGGTTATCGCGTTCCGCATATGCAGGATGTGTTCCGCCAGAACGGTTCTCACGGTTCCGGCTATGAGCCGAATCTGTTCCTGAAACCGGAAGTCGCCACTACCTATGAGGCGGGCATCAATCTGCGGCAGGATAATCTTATTGAAGCCGGAGATCAGCTGCGCACCAAACTCAATATCTTCCACACGGATGTGAAAGATTACATCAACACCGTTAAAATCGACAAGTACACGACCTCGGAGAATGTCGGCACTGCGCGTCTGCGTGGTGTGGAGCTGGAAGGCACCTATGACACATGGTGGGGCTATGTGAACCTTGCAGCCTCTTATACCGATGCGGAAATGAAAGACGGTATCTATAAGGGCAAATCCCTGAGCAACACGCCGCTGCATAATTTCAGCGCCGCATTGGGTCTTAAAGCACTGGATGACCGTCTGGTTTACGGCATTGAATATCAGAGCCTTGGCAAAGTGAGCCGTGCGATCAGCAATGGCGTGACCGTCTATCCGCGCACCGATCTGGTGAATGTGTTTGCCAACTGGCAGGTTACCGACAATGTGAAGCTCGACTTCGGCGTCGATAATGTCTTCAACAAAGCCTATACCGACGCGCAAACCGGCTGGGCAACAACCACAGATATAGAACAAGGCAAAGGCCGCACTTTCAAAGTGGCCATTACCGGACGTTTCGGCGGTTAAAACGCCAATCCTCTCCAGTCTGGCAGGCGGCATTTTATGCTGCCTGTCTTTTTTGCTTTCATCCTGTTTCCAAAATCGAGAACACCGTGTCAGAGCATTCATCATCACTGCACAGCTATGCCAATATCCGCCTCGTCAACGGGGCAAGCTACCTGCCGCCGATTATTGACCGCCTCAACTCCTATGAAGCGCATTATGATGCGCAAGAAGAACTACACGCATTTTATTACCCTTTCGGGCAGATCGAGCTGAAATCGCAGCCTGAAGGTTATCAGGTTTCATTACGCGCTGGTGAAACTGTGGGGCTGAGCCGCCTGAAAGATCTGGCTGCCGTTGCCATCAAACTCTATACCAAAGAAGAAGCACCGGACATTCTCTGGGAAGGCGATCATGCCGGTGAGCAGCCACTGCCGCAGTTCCGGCTGATGAATGTTGTCTCTACACGCTATTTCACACCGCATATGCTGCGTATCCGTTTTAGCGGTGAAGACCTCAAACGTTTTTCCCTGTTCGGTGCGATGCATGTGCGGCTGTTATTGCCGACCCAAGATGTGCCGCAGCCTGTCTGGCCGATCATGGGACCGAACGGCCTGCCCTTCTGGCCGGATGAAGCAAAACGACCGGCAGCGCGCGCTTACACCATCCGCAATCTCAATATTGAAGAAGGCTGGATGGAGATTGATTTCTATATTCATGAAACCGAAGGGCTGGCCAGCCAATGGGCTAAGAATGCCCGCGCAGGTGATATTGCCGGTCTGATGGGGCCGGTCGGCCGTCCGCTGCGGCAAGCAAAACGATATCTGATCGGCACGGATATGACCGGCCTGCCCGCTGTCGGGCGGATGCTGGAAGAATTCGCACCCGATGTTACCGGCCATGTGCTGATTGCCGTTGATGCACAATCTGATATTCAGCCGCTCACTCATCCTGAAGGCGTGACAATCGAATGGATTGTGAATGCCGCTCAGGATGCAGCTGCAACAGTGCTGACAGACAAGCTCCGCGCCCTGCCATGGCCGGACGGAAGTGACAGTTTCGGCTGGTTTGCCGGTGAAGCTGACTGTGCCAAAATCATGCGTGATTACTGGCGCAAACAGCTTGGCAAATCCCGTGACCAGACACTGGTCGCCGGTTACTGGCAGAAAGATTCAACCGGTTTCATGGCCGGTTGATATTTACTGCAACGGCCACCAGAACATCAGCACGGGTACGGCCACGCAAATAATGATGAAAGACAAAGGCAGGCCAAGGCGCGGATAATCACTGAAACGATATCCGCCCGGCCCCATCACCAGCGTATTGCACTGGTGCCCGATCGGCGAAAGAAAATCACAACCGGCACCAATCGCCACAGCCATCAGAAATGCTTCGGGTTTAAAACCGAGGCCGGAAGCAAAGCTGGTGGCAATCGGCGCCATTACCAGCACTGTCGCCGCATTATTGAGAAATGGTGTGACCGCCATTGCCGTAATCAAAATCAGAGCCAACGCACCGGCAGGCGGCATTTGATGTGCGAAAATTGTCAGCCATTGCGCAATCACATCCGTTGCACCGGTTGTGCGCAAAGCATCACTCACGGGAATAAGCGCAGCCAGCATCACGAGTATCGGCCCGTCAACGGATGAATAAACCTCACTGACCGGAATAACCCGAAAGACCACCATCGCCACTGCCGCCGCAAAGAAGGCGATTGAAACAGGCACAACGCCCAAGGCAGTTATTCCGATAGCAACCAGCAGGATCGACAGCGGGATCAGCCCGCGCCGGACACTGCCGAGCAAAATTGTGCGTCGCGCCAGCGGCAGGCAGCCCAGTTCGCGCAGCAATGGCGGCAAAATCCCCTGCCGTCCCTGCAACACCACCACATCGCCCTGATGAAGAATAACCTCGCGCAGGCGTTCGCTGATACGCTCTCCCTGACGGCTCACCGCCAGCAGATTAACATCATAATTCTCATAGAGATTAAGTCCGCGTGCCGATGTGCCGATCAGTGCGGAATCCTTGCCGATCACCGCCTCAATAGCCTCAATCTCGGCAGAACCGGAATTCTCGGAAGGTATGCGGTCTTCCGTCAGTTTGAGCTTGCCGTTGCTGACAATCGCATCCAGCGCTTTCGGATCACCTTCCAGCAGAATAACATCGCCTTCAGCAATCACCGTATCCGGCAATGGTGCTACACGTTTTGTATCGCGCAAAATGGATGTCACCATCGCATTGCCTTCGGCCGGCTTCACCAGATCAGTGATTTTTTTACCGATAACCGTCGCGCCTTTCGGCACCCGTGCTTCCGAGACATAATTGCGAATTTCAATGGCTTCATCCACACTGACATTTTCGCGCTTACGCTGCGGAACCAGCCAGTAGAAGAGTGCCAGATAGATAATCCCCACTACCGCCAGCGTTGCGCCGACCGGTGTGAAATCAAACATGGTGAAGCTCTCGCCCACCATTTCAGCACGCACACGGGACACCACAATATTGGGCGATGTGCCGACCTGTGTCATCAACCCACCAAGCAACGCGCCAAAGGCCATCGGCATCAGGAAAACAGACGGCGATACATTGGAACGGCGCGCAAATTGCAGTGCAACCGGAATCATAATGGCCAGAGCGCCGACATTTTTCACAAAAGCCGAGAGAATTGTCACCACACCGACAAGTAACAGCATTTGCAGCCGCACCGCATTAAGATGCGGTACAAAACGCTGCACCGCCGCCTCCATCAGGCCGGAACGAGCCACACCGGCACTGACAATCAGCGCACTGCCGACAATGATAACAATATCATCCGCAAAACCGGTGAAAGCTTTGTCATAGGGAACCAGACCGAGACTGACAGAGATCAGCAGGAAGCACAGAGCTACCACATCATAGCGAAACCGATCCCAGATAAAGACAGCCATCATCAAAGCGATAACCATGAGTGCCAATATCTGATGCAAGGTCATACGGCCTGCTCTCCCTGTCTTTTCCCCCGCTCTGTCATGAGTAAAGGGAATCGCATCTGCATATTTCAGCCTTTATACAGCAGACAGAATATTTTTCTTTTATTGATTTGGGGAGAGAAAAAAGACGGCATAAATGCCGCCTTTTAAAAAATTAAATATCTCAATGTTTTCAGAACACAAGACAGAAATACTTATCTGCCGCATGAAGATTTATCTGATTTTTATCAGATAACAGAAACCACCCATGCAACGATCTGTCTGGTCAGATCACTGAAACCGGCATCCAATGCGCGGATATAGGCTTTGTTACCAGCGCCGCTGACCGGTGCGGATGATGTGAAGACCCGGGTGGCACGCACTTCACCTGTCTTGTCATTCAGCACACGAACGGCCAGTTCTATCTTGGCTGTCTGCGGTGAGGACGATGCATTGATACCGAAGTCACGCAACTCCGCCTGCACCTGATAATTGATGGCGAGACCGTCCCCAGGACGTCCGACACCACCGACAGCATTGCTGTTTTCAAATGCCTGCACCAGACGCGCCTGAACCAGATTGGTCAGACGGTCGCCCCACTGCGCTCCTTTAAGATAGGTGATGGAGCTCGGCGCATCGTGAATAACAATATTCTCGCTGTCCAAAGCTTTGAGTGCTGCCGGTGTCGGCACCAAAATCTGCACATTCTTGCGCTTCTGCGATACCTGCACCTGCGGCGATGAGCTGAGGCTGAATGTATCGAGCGGTGTTGTCGTACAACCGGCCAGCAAAACTGCGGCGCCGAGAACTGTCAGTTTATAGTTCAGAATATGCTTCAGCATCAGTGACGTTTCCTTCCGTCATATTGCGGCACAGTGCCTGAACCACCGAAAATAATACGCTGAGGATCCCGCTCAAGATCGGTAATCGCCTGTTCAATACGCTGCAACGAACGGCGGCTATCTACGACAACCGACTGTACATCGCTTAAGCCCTTGCCCGAAAAGCGCGCCAGATTATCCGCAACCGGAGCCAGACGCTTGTCCAGATTGTCCGACGTTTTCTGAATAGAAGCGAGTGTCGCTTTCGCCTGCGCCACAACACCTTCACGGTCTTCCGGCGACAACAGCTTGTCAACTTTGGCCATGATGCCGTCCACGCGCTTGGATGCCTCATTCAGGCGCTGCATCATTTCACGGGCTTCATGAATCGTCTTCTGAACATCCGCAGCATTATCACCGATCGCACTGATAACATCGGCATTTTTGGCCAGCGCATCAGTAAAGGTCTTGGCATTATTGACTGTATCAGTCAGCGGACCACGGGCATCATTGACAAAGCCCTCCAGCCCGCCAAGCACACGCTCGGTACGGCCGAAAATATCCTTCGCGGTCGCCATAAGATCGGTAAAGATTGACGGATCAGCATTGATACGCGCCACATAGCCGCCCTTCTCCGCCTCTTCCATCAGATTAGGCTCCATCAGGCTGCCGCCCTTAAGCTCAACAAAAGCGATACCTGTCAAACCCTGAGAAGAAAGCTCGGCCTTGGTGGAACGGGTAATCGGCGTGGTGCGGTTCACTTCAGACTGCACAATCACCATATTCGGATTGAGCGGATCGAGGAACATCTGGCGCACATCGCCAACCTTAATCCCGTTAAACAGCACCTGACTGCCCTTGGACAGACCGGTAACAGAACCGGGAATACGAATTTCCAGCGGCAGCGTATCATTGCCGTCACCGAAACGCGCAGCCCAATATACGAAACCAAATGCGGCAAGTGTCACAGCAAGTGTGAAAATACCGACCAGAACATAATTGGCTTTTGTTTCCATTACTGATTCAATTCCGTATCTGGTCCCGCATCAAGATTTGTATTCTGGATTTCAGTCCCGCTCAAATCCGTTCCTTTTTTCTCAACCGGTATTGCTGAGCTTTTGCGCCGGCGGTTTGCTGCATTCATATCAATCTGCCGTGCTCTCTTACCGTTGAAATAGGTCTGTACCCAAGGATCGTCAAATTTCAGCAATTCTTCAACTGTGCCGTCTACCAGCACTTTCTTTTGCCCTAATACAGCAATTCGGTCGCAAATTGCAAAAAGACTATCAAGATCATGGGTTACCATATAAACGGTCAGTCCCATCGTATCGCGCAAATTGGCAATCAGATCATCGAAATCCGCTGCACCGATCGGATCAAGCCCCGAGGTCGGTTCGTCAAGAAACACCACTTCGGGATCCAGCGCCAATGCGCGTGCCAGTGCAGCGCGCTTAATCATACCGCCGGAAAGCTCAGACGGATATTTCTCCGCGGTGTCCGGCTTCAGCCCGACCAGATCAATCTTGAGCCGTGCCAGTTCGTTCATCAGCTTTGGTGACAGGTCGAGATATTCGCGCATCGGCACCTGAATATTTTCCAGTACCGTCAGCGAGGAAAATAGCGCGCCCTGCTGAAAAAGCACGCCCATACGCATATCAATCGCCATTTTCTGACGCTCATTGACCTTATCGACATCCTGCCCGAAAATATCGATCAGGCCGGATTTTTTCTGGTTCAGCCCCAGAATAGTGCGCATCAGCACCGACTTACCCGAGCCTGACGGGCCGATAAAACCAAGAACCTCGCCGCGACGAATATCCAGATCCAGCTTGTCCAAAATCACATTACGGCCAAAAGCAACCGTGACATCACGCACGGAGATCACGGCTTCCTGCGCCGCTCCTGCATCTGTGCCCTGTGATGGCTGCCGGTTGTCTTTGCTTGTCATATTCATCCGTATGTTTATCGTAATGCTTTATTTTTAGAACTCGATGGCTGCGTAGAAAATCGCAAACAAGCCGTCCACGACAATCACCACAAAAATCGATTTCACCACCGATGAGGTAACGCGACGACCCAGTGATTCTGCGCTGCCTTTTACCTTCATACCCTCAACCGAGGCCATGATACCGATAATCATCGCCATGAACGGCGCTTTAATCAGACCTGCAAGATAGGTTGAAGTCACAATCGCGTCACGCAACCGGCTCATGAATGCTTCCGGCGGAATGCCCGAATAGGCCCATGCAACAAAACCGGCACCGGCCAAAGCGGCCAGATCTGCAATGATTGTCAGCATTGGCAGAACAATCACCAGCGCCACCAATCGCGGAAACACCAGCACACCAACGGGATTGAGACCAATAACCGTCAGCGCATCGGTTTCCTCGCGCATTTTCATCGAGCCGATTTCCGCGGTGATCGCGCTGCCGGATCGCCCTGCAATCATAATCGCAGTGAGCAACACCCCGATTTCACGCAGCACGAGAATACCGACCAGATCGACCACGAAAATTTCCGCACCGAAATAGCGCAACTGAAAGGCGCCCTGCTGGGCAATAATCGCACCGATAATCGTCGACATCAGCAAAACAACCGGAATCGCGCCGACACCCATACGGTCAATCTGATTGACGATAGCTGCATAGCTGATGCCGTTGCCGCGACCGGACTTCATCTGCGAACCGCGGATCGTCGCGCCGAGAATATGCATCGACATCAAAAAATCATCGCGCGCCGCATACATGAAGCGACCGAGCTTATCGAGCAGAGCAATCGCAAAAAACGGACGGCGGTGTTTTTCAGGCAGCTGATAGCGCTCAACGGCAGCGCCGACCTCTTCCAGCAGCGGTGTCCAGCTCGGGCGGATATTATCAATATGCACACTGATCTGCTGTTTGCTCAGCGCAACGCGCAGACGCTCGATCAGCCATGCTCCGGCCGTATCGAGACCGGATATGTCACCCATATCCACTTTCACAACCGGTGCCTGCATTTTATCTGCAAGACCGCTTTCCAGCTTGCGCATCTGATTATCAACGCGGGCGACAGTCAGCGACGTCCAGCGGCCGGATAAAGAGATAATAGTCGCGCCATCATCCGCCACCACATTAATTTCGGGTGCGGATGCAGGGCTGCTACTTGTTTTACCCGTTTTATCGGTCAACATGCGTCTTCCAAAACCTGAGTCTGTTTGGAAATAACCGGATCAGATATGCACCGGATTACTTCCATCCCTTCTGCAAATATCCAAGTCTATCAGCTTTCTGATAATCCCGAACGCCTGCACCAATATGATTTATCTGCACTATACCAGGCGTAAATTTCTATAATTACGGACAGTACCAATGCAATATAATCTAAACCTGCTTATTGAGCGCTACCCGATTGCAGGGAAATTTACAATCTCGCGCGGCTCCAAAACCGAAGCAGTGGTCGTAGTGTGTGAATTGAGTGACGGTATTCACAGCGGTCATGGCGAATGTGTGCCTTATGCCCGTTACGGCGAAAGCATCGAATCAGTCAGCGAACAAATTCATGCGATTGAGCCTTTACTGAAACAAGGCGGCTCGGCAGAAAGCCTGCGTCTGAAATTGCAATCCTACATGCCTGCCGGTGCCGCACGCAATGCCGTAGACTGCGCTTTGTGGGATTTGCAGGCAAAACAATCCGGAACGACAGTTGCTGCTTTGCTCAATATTGCACCGCGTCCGCTGATTACTGCGATCACCGTCTCCATTGATACGCCGGAAGCTATGGCCGCAGCCACCGCCAAGCTCGCTCATCATCCGCTGATTAAAGTGAAAATCGGTGGTGAGAATGATGCTGCGCGTATTCGTGCCGTGCGGGAAGCCGCACCAAAAGCGCAAATCATTCTGGATGCCAATGAAGGCTGGAATGCGGATAATTTTGCCGAAAATATCAATGTGGCCGCAGAATGCGGGATTGCACTGATCGAACAGCCGCTGCCTTCATCCGATGACAGCTATCTGTTACAGGCCAGCCGCCCTGTGCCGGTCTGCGCTGATGAAAGCGCCCATACATCTGAAGGTCTGGAAAAGCTGAAAGACCGCTATGATGCGGTGAATATCAAGCTGGATAAGACCGGCGGCCTGACTGAAGCGCTGGTCATGCGTGACAAAGCCCGTTCTCTTGGCCTGCAAGTGATGGTCGGCTGCATGGTTGGTTCGTCTCTCGCCATGGCACCTGCCCTGATGGTGGCGCAGGATTCGGATTTCGTCGACCTCGACGGACCGCTCCTGCTGGCGCGTGACCGTGAACCGGCATTGCATTATGACGGGACAACTGTCTCCCCGCCTCTGCCTGAATTGTGGGGTTAACCGGATTTCGGTTAAGCGCGATTTCACTCTGACTGAGACATAATCGCGCTCCCCTTTCGGCTACAGGCCGCAAAAGCGTATTTTTTGATTTTTACAGTGCCGAATGAGCAGTCTGTGATTTGTAACTTGCCCGAATATCCCATATACGACCTTATTCCTACAAAATGGCACGCTTGTCCGAAGCGCCTCCCTTTGAGACAAATGCGCCAGAGTGTTTTTGGTTAATGTAGTTTGGGCAGACCATTGCGGAAAAGAAATAAGTCCGGCGGACTGATTTCCCCGCACAAGCGAAACCCGCTTTTGCTTAACTGCTTAGCTGTCACGGGGATGACTACCCCAATCGTCTGACTGGACAAGAATTATATGACAAAAAAATCATCCAACGACACGAATAACACCGGCACCGCACAGGTATCCGGCACAGACAGAAAATTCTCGGATTTTGAAGAAGCGGCACTGTTTTACCACCGCTCGCCAAAACCGGGTAAGCTGGAAATCCAGCCAACAAAAACACTCGGCAACCAGCGTGATCTGGCACTGGCCTATTCCCCGGGTGTTGCAGCTCCTTGTCTTGCTATTCAGGATGATCCGGCACTGGCTGCCGATTATACTGCCCGCGCCAATCTGGTTGCGGTTATTTCCAACGGTACAGCCGTTCTCGGTCTCGGCAATATCGGCCCGCTGGCTTCCAAGCCGGTGATGGAAGGTAAAGCCGTATTGTTCAAAAAATTTGCCGATATTGATGTTTTCGACATTGAAATCGACTCGCTCAAAGTCGAGCGTATGGTTGATGTGATTTCCGCGCTGGAACCAACCTTCGGCGGCATCAATCTGGAAGACATCAAAGCGCCGGAATGTTTCGAAGTTGAAGAACAGCTCCGCGCTAAAATGAACATTCCAGTTTTCCATGACGATCAGCACGGCACAGCGATTATCGTAGCCGCAGCCGTTATGAATGGTCTGGAACTGGCCGGCAAAGATATCACCAAAGCCAAAATCGCCGTTTCCGGTGCCGGTGCGGCAGCGCTTGCCTGCCTTAACCTGCTGGTCAGCCTTGGTGCACAGCACAAGAATATCTGGGTCAGCGATCTGGAAGGCGTTGTCTATAAAGGCCGTAACGAGCTGATGGACCGCTGGAAAGAGGTCTATGCTCAGGATACCGATGCCCGTACATTGAATGACATTATCGCGGATGCGGACGTCTTCCTCGGCGTGTCTGCCGCAGGTGTATTGAAGCCGGAAATGGTTGCCAAAATGGCACCTACCCCGCTGATTATGGCTCTGGCCAATCCGAAGCCGGAAATCATGCCGGAAGAAGCCCGCGCCGTGCGTGAAGATGCAATCATCTGCACCGGCCGTTCGGACTATCCGAACCAGGTGAACAATGTTCTCTGCTTCCCGTATATTTTCCGCGGTGCGCTGGATGTCGGCGCAACAGCCATTAATGAAGAAATGAAAATGGCTGCGGTGAAAGCAATTGCTGCTCTCGCCCGCGAAGAAGTATCCGACGTGGCAGCCCGTGCCTATTCCGGTGACACACCGGTATTTGGTGCCAATTATCTGATCCCGTCGCCGTTTGATCCGCGTCTGATCCTGCGCATTGCTCCGGCTGTGGCAGAAGCTGCTATGGAAACCGGTGTGGCAACCCGCCCGATCACCGATATGGAAGCCTATATCGACCGTCTCAACCGCTTCGTGTTCCGCTCCGGCCTGATTATGAAGCCGGTCTTTGCCGCTGCACGCCGCTCGGCAGACAAAAAACGCGTTATCTATGCCAATGGTGAAGAAGAACGCGTGCTGCGTGCCGCTCAGGTGGTGCTGGAAGAAGGCATTGCGCAGCCGATCCTGATCGGCCGTCCGAATGTGATCGAAACCCGTCTCCAGCGCTATGCGCTGAAAATCAAACCGGGTGTTGATTTTGAAATCATCAATCCGGAAGATGATCCGCGTTACCGTGACTATGTTGATCTGATGCATAAGCTGACCGGCCGTCAGGGTATGACACCGGAAGCCGCCCGTTCCATCGTGCGCACCAATCCGACGGTGATTGCTGCTCTGGCCATGATGCGCAATGAAGCCGATGCTATGATCTGCGGTCTCGAAGGCCGTTTTGAACGCCACCTGACGCTGGTCAAACAGATTCTCGGTGTTCAGACCGGCCTGCATGATCTTTCCACACTCAGCCTGCTGATCTCCTCACGCGGTACCCTGTTCTTTACAGATACCTATGTGACCATTGATCCGAGCGCTGAAGAAATCGCGGAAATGACCATTCTGGCGGCCAAGGAAATCCGTCGCTTCGGTATCGAGCCAAAGGCTGCCCTGCTGTCGCATTCCAATTTTGGTTCACGCGATTCAAAAAGCGCTGCCAAAATGCGCGAAGCCTGCGCAATTCTGCAGGAACGCGCACCGGAGCTGGAAGTGGATGGTGAAATGCATGGCGATGCGGCTCTGTCGCAGTTCCAGCGTGACCGCGTATTCCCGAATTCCCGCCTGAAGGGCGAAGCCAATCTGCTGGTCTTCCCTAATCTGGATGCCGCGAATATCACCATGAATGTGCTGAAGACCGTAACCGATGCCCTGCATGTCGGCCCGATCCTGCTTGGTGCAGCCCGTCCTGCGCATATTCTCACACCATCGGTTACATCGCGCGGTATTGTGAATATGACAGCACTGGCCGTTGTTGAGGCTTCACAGCGCACAACAGCCTGATTTCAACAGCGCTATAAAAAATATTTGAACGCCGCATAGCTTCAAAACTATGCGGCGTTTTTTGTTAGCAATAAAATCTGATCCGAAAACACAAAAACATGATTGAAATTTCAAAATATTATTGAAAATCAATAATTTACACGTCATTTACCATCAATATTCATACTCTTCTCATTAGCAGTTCAGATTATTTGAGCGGAGTATTTCATGTCTTCATCAATCCATTTCAAAATAGCAGCTTTCCAATTTCCATCATTTAAAGCCATGCTAGTTGCAGCCACACTTATATTTGCAAGCAGCCCTGCAATTTCACAGAACCTGTCTGATGATCGTATATGCCGTGTCTATGAGCAGGATTTGCGCAATCTTGATTATCATACCAGCCTGAATGCGCGGCAGGCCAAACGCTACCAACAGCTGAGCCAGATGCAGCGGCAGGCCAATAGTGATGCCAGACGCTATTCCTGCAATCCGGGACCATTCAGCAATGGTTCCGCTTCAGAAGAATGCCGCTATATACGTACCTCCCAACACCGTATCGAAAGCGCCTTGCAGCAGATTTCCCGCGCAGCAGCAACACCACAGCAGAGACATCTGCGACAGGTCATTTACACAGATATGCGCCGCTATAATTGCCGCAGCCCGCAAGAAGTTGAGCGCTTGATGAAAGAAACCCGCGCTGTCACCACAACACGCAAGCGCATTAAACAGACCTATAAAAAGCCGAAAACTGTCAAGCAGGCGGCATTGCAGCAGCCAGCCGTCTTCGTACCTGCAGAAAACATAACCAGCACCACGGATCTGATACCGGTTAAGGCAACTGCCAGTGTCGGCAAATCACCCTTCTCCATTCCGGCAGCACCCGCGATGAAACATACAAAAGCGGCGGAGAAATCCCCGCCGCTTATTCAGGAAGCCGTTGATTATGTGCCTGATCCGGCGATCAGGCGCGTCGGGCCAGCGTATTTTCCCGCCCGATAAGCGGCAAAAGATCAGCCAGCTCAGGGCCGGAAGCAACACCGGTCAGCGCCAAACGCAAAGGCATAAACAATGTTTTGCCTTTGCGGCCGGTTGCAGCCTTCACAGCCTCTGTCCAGACCTTCCAGACATCACTGCCCCAAGGTGCTTCCGGCAGCAGATCGAAAGCCTGCGCGATGAAATCCTTGTCTTCATCGGTCACTGCATCACTGAAAGGCGCTGTGCGATTGACCACTTCCCACCACTGCGCAGCATCCTGCACATGGTCGATATTACCACGCACAGTTGCCCAGAAGGCTTCAACTTTGTCGCCGGAAATACCCAAAGCTGCCAGACGTGGTGCAACGTCGGCAAATTCCAGATGATGGATCAGAGCACGGTTGAGACCGGTCAGATCAGCCGGATCGAATTTGGCATTGGATTTTGATGCATGGGACGGCTCATAGCGTGCCGCCAGCTCTTCCATTGTTGCTATCGGCTCAACATTGTCCGATGTGCCGGTCAGCACCGCCAATGATGCAACCGCCATAGGCTCCACACCGGCTTCGCGCAAACTACCAACAGACAAAGCGCCGGAGCGCTTGGACAGACCTTCACCGCTTGTTGTTGTCAGTAGATTGTGATGGCCGAAGACCGGCACCACATCGCTCAGCGCGCGAAAAATTGCAATCTGCGCACCGGTATTGGTCACGTGGTCATCGCCACGGATAATATGGGTAATGCCCATATCAATATCATCCACCACCGATGGCAGCGTATAGAGATAGGTACCGTCTTCTCGCACCAGCACCGGATCAGACATGGAAGCAAGGTCAACGGTCTGCGGGCCGCGCACCAGATCATCCCAATGCACTTCTGTGCGTTCGGTTTCAAATGGCGTTGTTTTGAAATTCGGCAGCAGGAAACGCCAATGCGGCTTGCGGCCTTCAGCTTCAAAAGCGGCTTTCTGCTCATCCGTCAGTTTCAGCGCATCGCGGCCATAGACCGGCGGCAGACGGCGGGTCAGGCGCAATTTACGGCGCAGATCCAGCTCTTCTGCTGTTTCATAACAGGCATAGAGCAAACCGGCTGCTTTCAGCTTTTCAACAGCGGCATCATAAACGGCAAAGCGCTTGGACTGATATTCGACGCGGGATGGTTTGATACCCAGCCAGTCAATATCGCGGGCAATCGCTTCCGCATATTCTGCCTTGGAGCGCTCCACATCCGTATCATCGTAACGCAGGATGAATTGCCCCTTATTCTTCAGCGCAAATAACCAGTTATAAAGCGCCGGACGGGCATTGCCGATATGGATATAGCCGGTCGGCGACGGTGCAAAACGAACGATTACAGTCATAGTTTTCTTCTTTGTTTTTTGTATTAATGCCGATCGCGGAAGCGGTTGGTTATCGGATAACGGCGATCGCGGCCAAAATTCTTGGTGGTAATCTTCACCCCCGGCGCCGATTGCCGGCGCTTATATTCAGCGATGTAAAGCAGATGCTCTACACGTTCGACCACAGCGCGATCATAGCCCTCAGCGACAATCTCATCCACACTGCGCTCATGCTCGACCAGCGCCTCCAGAACCGCATCCAGAACCGGATATGGCGGCAGGGAGTCCTGATCGGTCTGATTATCGCGCAATTCTGCGCTCGGCGCTTTGTCGATAATATTTTGCGGTACGACTATACCTTCAGGCCCCATAGCACCTTCTGGCAGATGATAATTGCGCCAGTCGGCCAGCGCATAGACCTGCATCTTATAGAGGTCTTTAATCGGATTGAAGCCGCCATTCATATCGCCGTAAAGCGTGGCATAGCCGACAGCCATTTCCGATTTATTGCCGGTGGTCACAACCATCGAGCCGAACTTGTTGGAAATCGCCATCAGAATAACGCCACGGGCGCGGCTCTGCAGATTTTCTTCTGTCACACCGCTTGTCGTGCCCGCAAACATCGGCGCAAGCACATTGAGGAAACCCTCAACTGGCTCTGCAATCGGTACGATATCATAGCGGCAGCCAAGTGCTTCGGCACAATCTTTCGCATCTTTGAGCGAAATTTCGGACGTATAGCGATAAGGCAGCATCACCGTATGCACGCGATCTTTGCCCAGCGCGTCCACAGCCAGCGCTGCACAAATGGCAGAGTCCAGCCCGCCGGACAGGCCAAGCACCACGCTTTTAAAGCCGTTCTTGTTCACATAATCACGCAGGCCATGCATACAGGCAAGATAGTCTGCCTCTTCACCTTCCGGCACCCAGTTACGGTCGCCGTCAGCACAAGACCAGCCATCCGCACCGCGTGTCCACTCTGTTATAGAGACCAGCTCTTCAAACTGCGGCAGTTGCACAGCCAGATGATGATTGGCATTGATAACGAATGAACCGCCATCGAACAGCAGTTCATCCTGCCCGCCGGTCTGGTTGGCATAGACCAGTGGCAGGCCGGTTTCGACCACCTGACGCACGGCTATCTGATGGCGCACTTCCATCTTGGAACGATGATAAGGGGAACCATTCGGCACCAGCAGAATTTCAGCACCGCTTTCGGCCAGCGTTTCACAGACGCCGAGCTCACCCCAGATATCTTCGCAAACCGGAATACCTAAACGCACACCACGGAAATTCACCGGCCCCGGCATAGCGCCAGCCTGAAAATTGCGCTGCTCGTCGAACTCACCGTAATTCGGCAGGTCAACTTTGAAACGCTCGGCAATGACCTTACCGCCATCCAGCACCATCACCGCATTATGCAGGCCGGTTTCACGCTGCAAAGGCGTACCGATAATCACACCGGGGCCGCCGTCAGCGGTTTCAAGTGCAAATGCCTGCACTGTCTTTTCACAGGCTTTGACAAAAGCAGGCTTGGAAACCAGATCTTCCGGCGGATAGCCGCAGATGAACAATTCAGTAAACAGGATCAGGTCGGCCTTGGCATCAGCCGCAGTTTTGCGGGCTGCGCGCGCCTTGGCAAGATTGCCCTGAAGATCGCCCATAACCGGATTCAGCTGGGCGATTGCGATACGTAATTTATCGGGAGATGTGGTCTGTGTGCTCATAGCACAAGCATTACCGCGACTGCCTTTTTCTTGCAATGAGAAACGGGTGCAGATCAGTGAATACAGGCACCCATATCATTATTTAAGCAGAAAAAATCAGCGGTCGTACAAGCGGCCAGAGATGATAAATCCAGACGGTTGCGCACATGATCGAAGCGATCAGCACGGCAAGTGAGCCTGCATCTTTGGCAATCTGAATATCTTTCTTGAAATCACGGCTGATAGCGTTGCAGGTAGCTTCAACGGACGTATTGATGACTTCCACCAGCAGCAGAAATAATACCGCGCCGACCAGCAACAGATAGGCTGCCATATCCGCAGCCACAAACCATGCCACAGGCAGAGAGACAAGCAGCAGAAGCAGTTCCTGCTGCACCGGCTTTTCATGACGCGCCAGATGGTTCAGCGACCGCATAGAATTGATAAATGCTTTAAAAATGCGTTCCATATTGCCCCGCAATAAACCGGAAATCATAAAAATACGGGCGGGAAACCAAGCCCCGCCCGTATAGTTTTAGCTATTTAAAATCAGGCATTTGCCGCGATTTTCTGAGGTTGTGAATCACGGTCTTTCTTCAGAAGTTCCGCCACGAGGAATGCCAGCTCCAGAGCCTGATCCGCATTGAGGCGCGGATCGCAATGGGTGTGGTAACGGTCGGACAGGTCTTCTGCAGATATGGCGCGTGCACCACCGGTGCATTCGGTCACATTCTTACCGGTCATTTCGATATGGATACCACCGGCATGAGTGCCTTCGGCCTGATGCACTGCAAAGAAGCTCTGAACTTCTTTCAGAATACGATCAAACGGACGGGTCTTATAACCCGCAGCAGTGATCGTATTGCCATGCATCGGATCGCAGGACCAGACAACCTTACGGCCTTCCTTCTCAACCGCACGGATCAGACGCGGCAGATGATCTTCTACTTTGTCATAGCCGAAACGGGCAATCAGGGTCAGACGACCGGCTTCATTTTCCGGATTCAAACGGTCGATGAGACGCAGCAGATCATCAGCTTCCAGCGACGGGCCGCATTTCATACCGATCGGGTTCTTGATACCACGGCAATATTCAATATGCGCATGGTCAAGCTGGCGGGTACGGTCGCCGATCCACATCATGTGGCCGGATGTGCCATACCAGTCACCCGAGGTCGAATCCACACGGGTCAGCGCTTCTTCATAGCCAAGCAGCAGAGCTTCGTGGCTGGTGTAGAAATCGGTTTCACGCAGCGCATGATTACTGTCTGCGGTAATGCCGATAGAGCGCATGAAATTGATGGTCTCGGAAATGCGGTTAGCAACGGCAACATAGCGCTCGTTCTGCGGGCTGTCCGAAACAAAGCCGAGCGTCCATTTATGCACGTTTTCCAGATTGGCATAGCCACCCTGTGCGAAAGCGCGCAACAAGTTGAGCGTTGCCGCAGACTGGCGGTAAACCATTTCCTGACGGTTCGGATCCGGAATGCGCGATGCTTCATTGAACTCGATACCGTTGATGACATCACCACGGTAAGAAGGCAGTTCCACACCATTCACGGTTTCCATGTCGCTTGAGCGCGGCTTGGCAAACTGACCGGCAATACGGCCAATTTTAACAACAGGCTGTGATCCGCCGAAAGTCAGCACAACAGCCATCTGCAAAAACACGCGGAAAAAGTCGCGGATATTGTCCGCGCCATGTTCCGCAAAGCTTTCTGCACAATCGCCACCCTGTAAAAGGAAGGCGCGACCTTCAGCCACTTCGGCCAGTTGCCTGGTAAGCTTGCGCGCTTCCCCTGCAAAAACCAAAGGCGGATATGTACGCAGACGAGCCTCGACATCGGCCAAAGCCTGCGCGTCCGGATAAGAAGGCACTTGCTTAATCGGCATGCCTCTCCAGGATTGCGGTGTCCAGTTCTTCGTCATTATAGCACCTGTAATATATTCTGATTTTATTTAGAGTTATCCCCTGCTGCACCACACCATTGCAGTAACAGCCTTGCGTATATAGTCCACCGGAAGGCAATGTACCAGCCGCAATTAAGCCGACAGGCTCCAGCCTTGTCATTTTTGCCAAGATTTAAGTCACATCTTGTAATTTTATGACGAAATCAGCCCGTACTCACAGAAAAACCGGCGATTACCACCGCCGGTCTGTCACTCTGTCTCATGAGCAATACAAATAATCAGCCCTGACGCTGCCCTTTGACCAGCCTGTAGCTTGGTGTGTACATGGTCACGAACTCTTCCGCAGCGGAAGGATGGAGCGCCATTGTGCGGTCAAAGTCATCTTTTGTCGCCGCCGCTTTCAAGGCAATACCAAGCAGCTGCGCCATTTCACCGGCATCCGGCCCGAGCACATGGGCACCCAGCACTTTGCGCGTATCCCCATCAACAACCAGCTTGGTCAGCATTTTCTCATAGCGTCCGGCCAGCGTATTGCGCATCGGGCGGAAATGCGCGCGATAAATTTCAACATTGGCATATTGCTTCGCCGCCTCTTCCTCCGACATGCCAACTGTGCCGATTTCCGGCTGCGAAAAGACAGCGGTCGGGATCAGCTCATGGTCAGGGCGCATCGGATTACCCTTAAATGCCGTTTCAAGGAAGCACATAGCCTCATGAATGGCGACAGGCGTCAGCTGAACACGATTGGTCACATCACCGACAGCCCAGATATTCTCCACATTGGTATGGGAATATTCGTCAACAATGATTGAACCGTCTTCCGCTTGTTTCACACCGGCATTTTCAAGGCCAAGCCCTTTTGTATTCGGTACGCGGCCGATTGCCTGCAGCACCTGATCGGCGGCCAGCACTTCACCATTGCTCAGTGTAACACTCAGACGGTGCTCACCTTCGGCTTCTGCAACTGAGGTAATATTGGCTTCCGTGACAATACGGATGCCTTTTTCAATCATCGCCTCAGTAACCAGCCGGAACAGATCGCCGTCAAAACGGTGCAAAATCTGCTTACCGCGATAGACCAGCGTGGTCTCAACACCCAGACCGTTGAAAATACCGGCAAATTCAACAGCAATATAACCGCCGCCCTGAATAGTAATCGACTTTGGCAGCTTAGCCAGATCAAAAACCTGATCGGAATTGATGCAAAGCTCATGCCCCGGCATGGCATCATCCATAAACGGATGACCACCGGTCGCGATCAGAATGGTTTCCGCAGTAACAGTTTTGTCGCTGCCGACCAGTTCAATTGTATGGGCGTCTTTCAGCACGGCACGATAAGGTAGAATCTCCGTCTTCGCATTATTCAGCCCCTTGGTATAAAGGCCTTCAAGACGGGTAATTTCAGCTTCTTTATTGGCAACCAGCTTTGACCAGTCAAAACTGGTTTCGCCGACAGTCCAGCCATAACCTGCAGCATCACTGAAATGTTCCGGAAACTGGGATGCATAGACATAAAGCTTTTTCGGCACGCAGCCGCGGATCACACAAGTGCCGCCCATACGAAACTCTTCTGCCAGCCCGACGCGTTTTCCCATAGCTCCGGCAAGACGCCCTGCCCGAACACCGCCGGAACCGCCGCCGATCACAAACAGGTCATAGTCATAACTGGTCATTTTAGTCTCCGAATTTTTTACGCGTTATCCGAATATGTTACCGGCACAATGGCTTAACAAGAGGAACCGTTACAGAACGTTACAACAGTCAAATTTGAGATTGAATCATTGAAACCGATGTAACTCATTGTTTTTACGTATTATCCCACACAGTTTTGCTGGAAATGCCGTAAAGTCACAAGCTCAACGTGCCAAATAATATGCAATAAAAAAGCCCGGCACTCAGACCGGGCTTTTTCTGTCATTGAGACTGAATTACTCAGCAGCAGCCGGAGCTGCACTGCCGGCAGCTTTCGCCAGCACTTCACCAACCTGCATAGCCAGATCACGGGCAACGCCGTTCTGCCAGACTTCAGCAGCCTTCAGCACTTCACGGGTTACAATCGGGCCTTCAGAAATCAGCTTCTTACCGGCTTCGGATGTATAGAAGCCGCTGATTGCTTTCAGTTCATCTTCACTGAAAGAATTTGCATAGGCACGGGCAGCTTCGGTTTCCAGATCGGAGCGGCGGGCAGCCAGTGCCAGAGCCTTATCATCAACGGTTTTGGTGATGATTGCTTCGAGATTCGGGTCTTTCTGGATCAGCTCGGATTTCAGAGCCTGTGCTGCACGTGGCAGAATGCCGTCAAACTGTTCGGTAGCGCCGATTGCAGCAATTGCAGCACGCGCGGCTGCCAGATGAGACTGCGAAGCCTCCTGAGCCTGCGCGAGATTGACACCAGCCAGTACTGTAAGCGCCGCCAGCGGCGCAATAAGACGGCGATAGCCAGTTGCCTTGGTCATATGGTCAATACTCCGTTTTTTTTATTCACTTTACACCGTTCTGTACGGCGTGAAATCTGTTTGTTCCGGCAATAGCCGACAGATATGTATTTAAAATTACGACAATGTACGGATGCCTGATGTGCCTGCAATAATCGCAGCACGCGCAAGCCCGATAAACAAACCATGCTCTACAACACCCGGAATGGCGAAGAGTGCGTCTGATAATGCTTTTGTATCCGGAATACGGCCAAAAGATGCATCAAGAATATAATGTCCGCCGTCCGTTACGAAAATTTCGCCGTCTTTCATGCGAAGATTCAACGGCGCTTCCAGTCCGAGACCGGCAATAGTCTTTTCAATTGCCAGCTTTGTTGCAGCCAGACCAAAACGATTCACTTCAACCGGCAGCGGGAAGCGGCCGAGTGTGTCTACCACTTTTGATTCGTCAGCAATAACGATCATAGCATCAGATGCGGCAGCGACAATTTTCTCGCGCAATAAAGCACCGCCGCCGCCCTTAATCAGCGACAGATCGCCATCCACTTCATCTGCACCGTCGATAGTGAGATCAAGATGCGGGGTTTCTTCCAGCGTGGTCAGCGGAACGCCCAGTTCAGCGCACAAAGCAGCGGTGCGTTCAGAGGTCGGCACGCCAATGATTTCGAAGCCTTCAGCCACCTTAACGGCCAGCAAGCGCACGAATTCCTCAGCTGTGGAGCCGGTACCGATACCGAGCTTCATACCGTTTTTCACATGGGTTAAAGCCTCAGCGGCGGCGGCAATTTTCAACTGACGCGGATCAACTGAACTCATAAATCTGCTTCCCGTATTTCCATTTGCAGCTTTGGCTGCGAAACGCTTTATGCCTTAACAAGCCACGCGCGGTAGTCGCGCAATACACCGTTAATGCTGCTTATTTCCGCACTGCTGTAGCACGAGCATCACGCGCGGCAAATATATTATTGTTCCCATTTCATCTATTTAGCGAAAAAGACTATCAATAAGCCGCATTTCAGGTAGGTTTTGCCAATGCCGCACACTTTCCGTGCCGTGTTCTGTAAAATAGCGATAAGCCAAAGGGCAGATATGTCTCATTCCTCCGCAACCACCACAGCGCAACCCGTTATCGTCTTTGATCTCGACGGCACACTGGTAGATACAGCTCCGGATTTGCTCGACAGTCTCAATCACTGTCTGATTGCCGGTGGCCTGACACCTGCCGATCCGGTCTCTCTGCGCAAATTTGTCGGTTCCGGTGCGAAAGTGATGATTGAGCGTGCTTATCAGGCACAGAACCGTCAGCTGACAGATGAGGATATGAAGCAGCTGTTTGCCCTGTTTATGGAGCATTATAACGGCAATATGCCGGGTAATTCAGCCTTTTACCCCGGTGTACTGAACAGTCTCGACCGGCTGAGTGCCGCAGGTTATGTCCTTGCTGTCTGCACCAACAAGTTTGAAATCAGTGCCAAGGCATTGCTGGAGCGCATGGGTGAAGCGCATCGCTTTGCCGCGATCTGCGGACAGGATACCTTCCCGTACCGCAAGCCGGATCCGCGCCATCTGACGGATACAATTGCGCAGGCCAAAGGCGACCGTTATCAGACGGTTATGGTTGGCGACAGCCGCGCGGATATTGACGCTGCCAAAGCTGCCGGCATTCCGGTGATTGCCGTTGATTTTGGCTATACCGATCTGCATGTCTCGCATTTTGAGCCAAGCCGCATCATCTCGCATTTTGACGAGATGACACTGGATATGATCAGCGACTTGCTGGAGGCTGCAAAACAAGCAGCGGAATAAAAGAAAAGCGGGATCTCTCCCGCCTTTTTATTGCCTGTTACAGAGGCGAAATATCGCCTTTGGCCCATTCTGCTGTCGTCTCTTCAAAAAAGTCATTGAAACGACCTGCTTCAATCGCATCGCGAATACCCTGCATCAGATACTGATAATAATGCAGATTATTCCATGTCAGCAGCATACCGCCCAACGCTTCATTGGATTTCACCAGATGGTGCAAATAAGCGCGGCTATACTGGCTTGATGCCGGACAGGCTGACATTTCATCCAGCGGGCGATGATCTTCCGCATGACGCGCATTGCGCAGGTTCACCTTACCGCGACGGGTAAATGCCAGACCATGACGGCCAGCACGGGTAGGCATCACGCAGTCAAACATATCAATGCCGCGCGCAACCGATTTCAGCATATCATCCGGCGTACCAACGCCCATCAGATAGCGTGGTTTTTCATGCGGCAGGATCGGACAGGTCACATCCAGCATATCCAGCATCACTTGCTGCGGCTCACCAACAGCCAGACCACCAACGGCATAGCCTTTGAGATCCATATCTTTCAGCGCCTGCGCGGATTGCTCGCGCAGCTGCACATTATCACCGCCCTGCACAATACCGAACATGGCTTTGCCCGGTTGATCGCCGAAGGCCACCTTACAACGCTCAGCCCAGCGCAATGACAGTTCCATTGCCTTTTGCATTACATTGAAGGATGCAGGCAGTGCAGTACATTCATCAAGCTGCATCTGAATATCGCTATCAAGCAGTCCCTGAATTTCAATGGAGCGCTCCGGTGACATTTCATAAGCGCGGCCGTCAATATGCGATCGGAAGGTTACGCCCTGCTCTGTAAGCTTGCGCAGCTGTGCCAGCGACATCACCTGAAAGCCGCCGGAATCGGTGAGGATCGGCCCCTGCCAGCCACCAAATTCATGCAAACCGCCAAGGCGTGCCACACGCTCTGCACCTGGACGCAGCATCAGATGGTAGGTATTGCCGAGAATGATATCCGCACCAAGGTCTTTGACCTGATCCATATACATGGCTTTAACGGTGCCTGCGGTGCCAACCGGCATAAAGGCCGGCGTACGGATAGTGCCGCGCGGCATGGTAATCTCACCGCGACGTGCTTTGCCGTCTGTTGCCAGCACTTTGAATTCAAAATTTTCACTAGTCATATCAGAGTCCGTTAAGTGCGAAGCGTCAGAAGGCTGGCATCGCCATAGGAATAAAACCGGTATTCATTGCTAATGGCATGGGCATAGGCCGCCTGCATTGTCTCAAAACCGCTGAAAGCCGAGACCAGCATGAACAATGTCGAGCGCGGCAGATGGAAATTGGTCATCAACATATCAATCGCACGGAACTTATAGCCGGGGGTGATGAAGATATCGGTCGCACCCGACCAAGGACGGATAATACCGTCCTCACCAGTTGCACTTTCAATCAGGCGCAGCGACGTCGTGCCGACAGAGATAATCCGTCCGCCGCGCTCATGCACACGATTGAGCGCTGCTGCGGTTTCTTCCGACACATAGCCGATTTCCGCATGCATTTTGTGATCGGCAGTATCATCAGCCTTAACCGGCAGGAATGTACCTGCCCCCACATGCAGCGTCACAAAATGCTCTTCCACGCCTTTGGCGCGGATACGCTCCAGCAGTTCCGGTGTGAAATGCAGACCGGCGGTTGGCGCTGCAACAGCCCCTTCTTCACGGGCATAGACTGTCTGATAATCCTGTCTGTCCTGCGCATCTTCCGCCCGTTTGGACGCGATATAAGGCGGCAGCGGAATATGTCCGACAGAAGCAATAGCCTCATCCAGAACAGCACCGGAGACATCAAACACCAGCAGCACTTCGCCGCTATCGTGTTTTTCAGCAACCAGAGCGTCCAAGGTGCCAAGCAAGCAGCTGGAACCGGAATGACCGAAACGGATACGCTCGCCTTCCTTCACGCGCTTTGCGGGGCGTAAAAATGCTTTCCAACGATCAGCGCCGGTGCGCATATGCAAGGTCGCACTCACCGTGGCTACAGTGCCGTCACGTTCCCGCATGCCTTCCAGCTGCGCCGGAATAACCTTGGTATCATTGAAAACCAGCGCATCACCTTCGCGCAGCAAATCCGGCAGATCGCCGACACGCAGATCCTGCAAAGGCTGATCCGGAATGACGCGCAACAGTTTTGCATGATCGCGCGGAGTAACCGGACGCAGCGCAATACGCTCTTCCGGCAGGTCAAAATCAAACAGATCGACGCGCATCACTGGCCTCAATTTCGGGGAGTTCAAAAATTTTAAGACTTAGCATTGCCCTGCAATACAGAACAGCGGGCAAAAAATAAAGGGCGCGTTACGGTTTGAACCATAACGCGCCCCTCAAATCAGCAGGCTGACAGATTAAATGTCGGCAGCAATCTTAGCAGAAGTGATTGAATCCGGATCAGTTACCGGCTCACCGCGCTTGATCTTGTCAACATTGTCCATGCCTTCGATAACCTGACCCCATACGGAGTACTGGCGATCCAGCCAAGGTGCATCAGCAAAGCAGATATAGAACTGGGAGTTAGCCGAGTTCGGGTTCTGGCTGCGAGCCATCGAGCAGGTACCGCGTACGTGCTTGGTGTTGGTGAATTCTGCCTTCAGGTCAGGCTTGTCCGAACCGCCCATACCGGCGCGGGATGGATTGAAGCTGGAACCGCCCTGCTTACCGAATTTCACGTCGCCGGTCTGCGCCATGAAACCATCGATCACGCGGTGAAATACTACGCCGTCATAAGCGCCTTCACGTGCCAGTTCTTTAATACGGGCAACATGACCTGGTGCCAGATCTGGATAGAGTTCGATTGCAACTGTACCTTTAGTGGTTTCCAGTACCAGTGTATTTTCCGGATCTTTATAAGCCATGGGGCTTCTCCTGTAGATTTTTCAGGCTGCAACTCAGACAGCCGCGTTTAAAGTAGAATTACTTACGATCGGCCAGAACAATGGCTTTAACGATACGGTCAGGATTATCAACCGCGCCATTGGCAGATTTGCTGCCTTTTTTGATTTTATCGACGGTTTCCATGCCGCTGACGACTTCACCGACAACAGTATACTGACCGTTCAGGAACGAGCCTTCATCAAACATGATAAAAAACTGCGAATTGGCAGAATCCGGCGATGAGCTGCGTGCCATGCCGACGGTGCCGCGCACAAATGGCTGTTTGGAGAATTCTGCCGGAATATTACCATAGGAAGAACCGCCGGTGCCTGCGCGACCCGGATTATAGTCCTTATCCGCATTACCGAACTCTACGTCACCGGTCTGCGCCATAAAGCCGTCAATCACGCGGTGGAACACAACGCCGTTATAAGCACCGTCGCGCACCAGTTTCTTGATCTGCTCCGCATGTTTCGGTGCCAGATCAGGACGCAGTTCAATAACGACATCACCGTCTTTCAGAGTCAGAACCACTGTATTTTCAGGGTCTGCGGCCTGCGCATTAACCGGCTGCAAAGCGGCAGTTGCTGAAAATGCGAGAAAGGCTGTGACGGCCAGTAATTTACGCAAAAGGGACATGATTTTTCCTGTGTGAAGCTAAATTCTTATTTTTTAAGCTTATGCTTTAGGGCTTTTTCGATAACAGGCGGCACGAAGCGGCTGACATCGCCCCCCATTGCCGCAATCTGGCGCACCAGTGTGGCAGTAATAAAACGCACATCGGGGGAAGCGGGCAAAAACACAGTCTGCACATCCGGTGCCATACCTGTATTCATACCGGCCATCTGCATTTCATAATCAAAATCAGTAGCATCGCGTAAACCGCGCACCATCAGCGTTGCCTTGAAACTTCTGGCAGTGTCCACCACCAGACCGCTGAAACTGGTATAATCAATACGGCTATTATCTTTGCCAAAAGCCTGCTCTCCGGCCTCGCGCAGCAGCTCTACCCGCTCTTCAAAGCTGAACATCGGGGTTTTACCCGGATGGACGCCGATAGCGACAATCACCTTGTCAGCCAGCCCGAGAGCCCCGCGCAGAACATCAAGATGACCATTGGTGACCGGATCAAATGATCCTGCATAGAGAGCTGTTTTCATACCCAATGAATTAATCATTATACTGACCAATTTCAATCTCTAAAGCGAAGTACATAACGGGTTCAGCAAAGAGCGGAGCAAGAACCTCTCTAAGCCTCAGTCTTACATCAAAAGCATAGGTTTACGCGCTCCCAAAGTGAACCTAGCATGAATAGACCGGTCAGAAATAATTCAAGTGAAAACGCCTATATTACCGGCAACACAGTAACCGCACAGATCTCACATGCCACAAAATGAAAGATTTTATGCAACCTTTGTGTCGCTTGCGCGTAATATAAGCGAAAGGATAAAATGATGATGCTATTTATTCTCGCAATCTCAATGATCGTCGCGATGATGTTTGCAGCCATTATCCTGATGATCGAAGAAAGTGCCTCCAGGCGTCTGAGCAATCAGAAATCAGTCTTCGACCTGCGCTCTGTACGGCGTGTCGCCCGCGGCACCAGATCAAAGCGCATTACACACGCATAAGTGAAGTGATAATATCTTGGTTTCGCCTAAATCAGGCCTAAATAGATACAAAATACCTCTTTATTCAGAGGGCAGTTGCAGCCGGAACCTCCAGTCCAGGCTTTTATTTCAAGGCGGTGTGAGAAGACACCGCCTTTTTCTTTATGTAAGCACAATAAAAAACGCCCCGTCAAAATGACGGGGCGTTTTTTTTGTCTCAGAGCTTATTCTGCGGCAGGTTCATCACCGCCCGTTTGGGGCGCTTCCTGAACCGGTGTCTGTTCACCGGCGGTTTCCGAGGTTTCATCCTCTTCATCATCGGTTTCAGAAATACGTTCAACCGACACAACCTTTTCACCATCAGCGGTGTTAAAGATGGTTACGCCCTTGGTGGAGCGACCGGCAATGCGGATGCCGCCAACCGGCACACGGATCAGCTGACCGCCATCCGACACCAGCAGGATCTGGTCGCTTGCTTCCACAGGGAACAGCGCAACCAGCGCACCAATTTCATCAGTCTTCGATGTATCAGTTGCGCGGATACCCTTACCGCCACGGCCGGAAATACGGAATTCATAGGACGAAGAACGCTTGCCGTAACCGAACTCGCTGACTGTCAGAACAGTCTGCTCATGGGCTTTCAGCTCTTCATAACGCTCATCATTGAGTTCCGCATCTTCGGTCACGTCTTCACCGACGACTGCGATATCTTCCACATCATCCGAGCCGAGGCTGCGGCGCTCAGCAACAGCGCGCTTCAGATAGGCTGTACGCTCGGCCGGTGTCGCTTCCACATGCTCAAGAATAGCCATAGAGATAACTTTATCGCCGTCAGCCAGATTGATACCGCGTACACCAATCGAATTACGGCCGGCAAAGACGCGCACATCATCCACACGGAAACGGATACATTGGCCGCCGGCAGCGGTGAGCAGCACGTCGTCATTAACCGTACATGTATCGACCGAGAGGATTTCATCGCCCTCTTCTTCCAGCTTCATCGCAATTTTACCATTGCGGTTGACCTGAACGAAATCAGACAATTTGTTACGGCGCACTGTGCCGCGCGTTGTCGCGAACATCACGTCGAGTTCTGCCCAGCTTGCCTCATCCTCAGGCAATGGCATGATCGTGGTGATACGCTCACCCTGCTGCAGAGGCAGCATATTAATCAATGCCTTACCGCGGGATTGCGGAGTACCGATCGGCAGACGCCAGACTTTTTCTTTATAGACAATACCGCGCGAGGAGAAGAACAGCACCGGCGTATGGGTATTGGCCACAAACAGACGGGTAACAAAATCCTCGTCCTTCGTCGCCATACCTGAGCGGCCTTTACCGCCGCGGCGCTGCGCACGATAGGTATTCAACGGTACACGCTTGATGTAACCGGCATGGCTGACGGTGACGACCATATCTTCACGGGCGATGAGGTCCTCATCATCCATTTCAGCGCCGCCAAGGGTCAGTTCAGTGCGGCGCGGCGTGGCGAATTCATCACGAACCGCTGCCATTTCATCCTTGACGATGCCGAGAATGCGCTCACGCGATGCCAGAATAGACAGGTAGTCTTTGATTTCTTCGCCGATCTTGTTCAGTTCATCAGCGATTTCATCACGGCCGAGAGCTGTCAGGCGCTGCAGGCGCAGTTCAAGAATAGCGCGTGCCTGTTCTTCCGACAGATTATAGGTGCTGTCATCATTCAGAACATGACGCGGATCGTCGATCAGACGGATCAGCGGTGCGATATCGGCTGCAGGCCAGCGGCGTGTCATCAACTGCTCACGCGCGGTTGCAGGATCCGGCGCACGGCGGATCAGCGCAATAATTTCGTCGATATTGGCAACGGCAATCGCCAGACCAACCAAGACATGCGCGCGTTCGCGGGCTTTATTCAGCAGGAACTTGGTGCGACGGCTGACAACTTCTTCACGGAAATGCACAAAGGCATTCAGCACTTCCATCAGGGTCAGAAGCTGCGGCTTACCACCATTCAGCGCCACCATATTGCAACCGAAAGAGGTCTGCAGCGGGGTATAGCGGTAAAGCTGGTTCAGCACCACATCAGCATTGGCATCGCGTTTCAGCTCAACAACCACACGGTAACCGTCACGGTCAGATTCGTCGCGCAGATCGGAAATGCCTTCAATACGCTTGTCGCGTACCAGTTCGGCCATTTTCTCGATCATGGACGCTTTATTGACCTGATACGGAATTTCCGTGATCACGATGGATTCGCGGTCATTGCGCATCGGCTCAATGGTCACACGGCCACGCATCAGCACAGAACCGCGACCGGTGCTGTAAGCCGAATAAATGCCGGAACGGCCGAGGATCAAACCACCGGTCGGAAAATCAGGCCCCGGAATGATCTCGATCATTTCTTCCAGTGACATTTCAGGATTGTCGATCAAGGCAATACAGCCATTGATCACTTCACCCAAGTTGTGCGGTGGAATATTGGTGGCCATACCAACGGCGATACCGCCGGAACCATTGACCAGCAGGTTCGGATAGCGCGCCGGAAGCACTTTAGGCTCCTGTTCGCGGCCATCATAATTGTCCTGAAAATCAACAGTGTCCTTGTCGATATCTTCAAGCAGAACCGAAGAAACTTTTTCCAGACGGCACTCGGTATAACGCATCGCAGCGGCACTGTCGCCGTCGATGGAACCGAAGTTACCCTGCCCGTCAACCAGTGGTTCGCGCATGGAGAAGTCCTGCGCCATACGCACCAGTGCATCATAGATAGAGACGTCACCGTGCGGATGGTATTTACCCATCACTTCACCGACGACACCGGCAGATTTACGGTAGGAGCGGTTCCAGGCAAGCCCCATCTCATTCATGGCATGGAGAATACGCCGGTGGACCGGCTTCAACCCGTCACGAACATCAGGAAGCGCGCGGCTGACGATAACGCTCATAGCGTAATCGAGGTAGGACCGCTGCATCTCCTCCACAATAGAAATCGGTTCAATACCGTTAAATTCGTCTGAACCGGGCGGCGGAGTAAGGTCTGTCACTATTCAAATATCTTTCATAAAGAATCGATTAGTTTTGATAGATTGTACTCTATCCCATAACATCAAAATCACGAAATTTCGACTGCCTTGCGGCGGCCTTCATACACACCAAATATAGCCGATTTTGTGCTTTTTTGGCATATTTATCACCCTGTCACGCATAAATCAGAGAATATTCTTGTTTCCCGTTCGGGACGGGGGCAAATGCATCAGAATACTTCATCAATCGGCCTTTCAGAACCGGCACAAGAACCATCTTGCGCTTATACGGCAAAGACAGGCATAATTCTTACAATCATTCATAAAGAACAAGAACAGGAACACGGATGAGCTTTTATGACAGTCTCTTCAGCGCCTTTGTCACACTGCTCGTAACCATTGATCCGCCGGGGCTTGCACCGTTATTTCTTGCCGTTACCACCGGCATGGATCGCCGCGAACGGGCACAGGTTGCCAAGCGCGCCAGCATCATCGCCTTTATCATCCTCGCGCTCTTTGCCATTGCCGGCGCGCAAATTCTGATGCTGTTCGGCATCACACTCGGCGCGTTCCGCGTTGCCGGTGGTCTTTTGCTGTTCTGGATCGCGTTTGAAATGATCTTTGAGCGCCGTCAGGAGCGCCATGAGAAAAGCGCGACAGTTGCCATCACCAAAGACCATATCCGCAATGTTGCCGCCTTCCCGCTGGCCATTCCGCTGATTGCCGGCCCCGGCGCTATTTCCGCCACAGTCCTTCTCGGCGGTACATTTCCGACCATTGGCAGCAGACTTGCTTTGCTCGGCATTCTGCTTGCCTGTATCGTGCTTTCCTACATCGTATTTCTGCTTGCAGAGCGTGTGGATCGCTTCTTAGGGGAAACAGGCCGCTCCATCCTCACCCGTCTGCTCGGCGTGATCCTTGCGGCTCTGGCAGTGCAATTTGTTGCGGATGGTATCCGGTCACTGATCGTAGGAAGCTAAATAAAAAAGCCCGCGTCAAACGCGGGCTTTTCTTTTTGAGAGAGTAAATCTCAGAACGGAATATCATCATCCAAATCATGGCTGAAACCGCCGGACTGCTGCTGCGGGCTGGAACGACCGAAATCATTGCCGCCGCCGCTACTGCCATAGTCACCGCCGCGCGATGAACCGCCGCCACCGGCAAAGCGATCACCGCCGCTGCCGCTGCCTTCAAAACGGCCACCACCGCCACCGCCTTCGCCACGACTGTCGAGCATCTGCAACTCACCACGGAATTTCTGCAACACGATTTCAGTTGTGTAGCGTTCATTGCCGTTCTGGTCTGTCCATTTACGGGTCTGCAACTGACCCTCAATGTAAACCTTGGCACCTTTTTTCAGATATTGTTCTGCAACCTTGGCCAGATTTTCGTTGAAGATTACAACGCTGTGCCATTCGGTCTTGTCCTTACGCTCACCGGACTGGCGGTCGCGCCAGCTTTCCGATGTTGCGATACGCAGGTTTGCAACCGGCTCACCGGAGTTCAGACGGCGGATTTCAGGATCCGCTCCGAGATTACCGACGAGAATAACTTTATTGACTGAGCCTGCCATAGACCTGCACTCCAGATTTTTTTCTTACAGTTTGCGTGACAATACATAAGGCAGCTCCCCGAAGAAAGGGAAAGATAGCTTATCCAAAACAAAAAAGCCGCCGCGGAAATCCGCAGCGGCTCTGATTTCACAGCGGATAATTCCGCCATACTCACGATTAACGGGAGTAATATTCAACAACCAGATTTGGTTCCATCTGAACGGCGTATGGAACGTCGGACAGGCCTGGAACGCGGCTGTATGTTGCAGTCAGTTTGCCGTGGTCTGCAACGATGTAGTCAGGAACATCGCGTTCTGCGAGCTGAACAGCTTCCAGAACGATAACCAGCTGCTTGGACTTTTCGCGAACTTCAACAACGTCACCAGCCTTCAGGCGGTAGGACTGAATGTTAACGCGACGACCGTTTACGTTTACGTGACCGTGGTTGATGAACTGACGGGCAGCAAAAATGGTCGGTACGAATTTGGCGCGGTATACAACTGCGTCCAGACGGCTTTCCAGCAGACCGATCAGGTTTTCACCGGTATCACCCTTACGACGAGCAGCTTCTTCGTAAGTTTTACGGAACTGCTTTTCGGAGATATCGCCGTAGAAGCCTTTCAGCTTCTGCTTTGCGCGCAGCTGAATACCGAAGTCGGACAGCTTGCCCTTACGGCGCTGACCGTGCTGACCCGGGCCGTATTCACGACGGTTTACAGGGGATTTAGGACGGCCCCAGATGTTTTCGCCAAGACGACGATCAATTTTATATTTGGAAGATTCGCGCTTACTCATCGCATTTCCCTTTAAAAGTTTTACCGGCGCGGCAGCTTGTCTGCCTCGCTCGAAGGAAACGCGCCCTCCTCTGCCTTCTTGTTGTGAAGACTGACAGAATATTGCGACAGCGAATGTGGCAATTATTCACGGGACACGTCAACAGATACGGGGAATCTGTAAAGACGCCCTGAAATCCTGAGCGGCTTTTAAGGAGTGAAAGCCTGTCTTGTCAAGGCCTGCGGCGCAGACAGCGGATTGTTTCCGTATCTTGATCCGAAACCGGCCACTTATGCTTCGGAACACATGCCGGTTTCTTGCGTTGCAACATTGCCATTCTTTGAAACTTGCCTCAACTTAAATATCCGGCATTCCAAGAACAGAGATCGGCATGATAAAATTTATAATACGCATATATCCTGATGTAATCGCTGTTCTGTGCGGCCTTCTCATTATCCCATGGATACTCGGCGTTCCGGGGCGGCCAACACCGGCTCAATTATCAGGCTGGAACATCGGGTTTTTCGCAATATGCGCCTATCTGCTACTCTATCAAACGATAAAATCCGTGAGAAATTTTGAGTTTTATAAAAAGAAGATGTCAATTCACCGGCTTGTTTCAAATATTCTCATTGGTGCGGCTTTATTCATTCCTCCGCTGATGGTGGCTTCATTTCTTTTGCTTGTTTATTCTTAACAACCTCACATCACAGGAAATGTTTTTGAAGTGAGGAACAGAGAATTCTCGATACATATTACTGCAGAATGATATAAAAAGCAGCTTTTAACCCTTATTTGCACTAAAATAGATCATAGTTTTCAGCGATATTTTAAGAATCAATATTAATCAGATCATCACGATCAACAGGTATATTATATTCAATCAATAAACGGCAGGATTTGCTATGTTAACTCTTCCTTTTAAAGCCTCTGTTGTAATAATTTCTCTTATCGGCTCATCCTCCCTTGTTCAGGCGGAAGCTGTGCCAAAACAGAGCTCTGACTTTAAAGCCAATTATAATCTGGCCATCAATGACAGCAAGGCAAAGCCGGAAACCGCTTTATGCTCTGCAACAGCGCATGATCTGACCAAAAACAAGAAATATAAATATGACCGCTTCGGCTTTACGCAAGCCGATTATGATGCTGCGCAACTGAACCGCAACAACGGCAATGTAACCGTCAGGCTCAACGGCGAAGCCCGTCAGCGCAACGGAAGTGCTGCATGGAATGCAATTACAGTCGACTGCAGTGTCAGTAAAAACAAAGTCCGCTCTGTATCAGTTACCGTGAAAAAATAACACGATAAGAAAGGAAGGCGCATTGTCAGAGCGGTTTGCATTCAAACCGGATCACGGCGCTCGCTCTATCTCTTTGTTTTTACGCGTATCTTATCCCAAAACCGGTTCCCATTTTTAGGGATACGCTCTGAGGATGTGCCTTTGATTTATTGTTGCGCATCAAAGCGTGCACGCTCTTCGCGCATCATATGGCGATTATCGACCGCCCATTGTCCCAGATTGTCAATCGGCTTTGCCAGCGACATTCCCAATGCAGTCAGCGAATACTCCACTTCCGGCGGTGAAGTCGGACGTACAGTGCGCAACACCAAGCCGTCACGCTCCAATGAGCGCAAAGTCACTGTGAGCATGCGCTGCGAAATACCCTCGATCAGACGGCGCAGCGCATTGAAGCGGATTGTACCCTGCTGAAGATTGAGAATAACCAGCAGGCTCCATGTATCGCCGACACGATCCAGTACCTCACGGATAGGACATGTACCGTTCTCATCCGCTGTAAATCCTGCGGTATCAGCCAGAATCGGCGGGGTATTTTTTCCGTCATCATGCTGTAGCTCTGCTGAATCTTTCTTCAGCGCGGCATTCATCTGAGAGGTCATTACCTTCTCCTTCATTGCACGCGACCGTAAAATTGAACGGCAAAGCGCGCATTTGCAGGTGGTTACTTTGAAGTGACTTACTGACTTTAAAGTGCATTCTTCACAGTCATTTCAAATCATATTACATAGTTACCTATCGTAACTTGATTAAAAATAATTCTTATCAATCTTATAATATGAGGTAAGTCCTATGTCAAAAATCGCAATCATCGGCGCTAGCGGCTATGTCGGCACAGCCCTGCTTAATGAAGCAGTGAAACGCGGCCATCAGGTGAGCGCACTTGTGCGCCATCCGGAAAAAATCACTGCCAACGTCAATGTCACTGCTGTGAAAGCCGATGTTCTGGACACAGACGGACTGGCTGCACTGTTGAAAGACCATGATCTGGTGATCTCCGCCTATAATCCGGGCTGGCAGGAAGCCGACATCCGCAATATTCACATCAAGGGCAGTAAATCTATCACTGAAGCTGTGAAGAAAGCCGGTATCAAACGTCTGATCGCCGTTGGCGGCGCAGGCAGCCTTGAAATCAACGGCGCTCAGCTGGTGGATTCCCCTGAATTTCCGGCGGAATATAAAGAAGGCGCGCTGGGTGCCCGTCAGGCACTCAATGATCTGAAAACCGAGAATGAACTGGACTGGTCTTTTGTTTCACCAGCTATTCTGTTGGTACCGGGTGAAGCCACCGGCACATTCCGCTTGGGAAAAGATTCTCCGGTCTTTGATGACAATGGCGAAAGCAAAATCACCGTCGGCGATCTGGCTGTCGCCATTCTTGATGAAGCAGAACAGGGCAAACATATCCGCCAGCGCTTCACCGCAGCATACTAAAACATAGAATAAAAAGGCCTGTAGTCACTGCAGGCCTTTTTCACATCAACTTGCTATCAAACCTAATCGTTTCGCCTGCGGTGAGTTCTTTTCATCTGCACGCAGGGTCAGCACCGACACGCCTGTTGCGGTTACTGCAACCGTATGCTCGAACTGAGCCGAGAGTAACCCGTCCTTAGTGGTGACAGTCCATTCATCGGCTTCAGTCTTTACATTACGCCGCCCCTGATTGAGCATCGGTTCAATGGTGAAAACCATGCCTTGTTGCAGAAACAGGCCGGTTCCGGGTTTACCGAAATTGAGAATTTGCGGTTCTTCATGCATTTCACGGCCGATACCGTGACCACAATAATCATGCACAACCGAATAGCCGTTGCGCTTGGCGTGATGCTCGATTGCCCAACCGATATCGCCAATCCGCGCACCCGGTCGCACAGCCGCAATCCCCATCCACATCGCTTCATAAGCGGTGCGCACCAAGCGTTTGGCAGCGGCATTCACCTCACCGACACAATAGGTCTTGCTGGAATCCGCGATATAGCCGTTTTTCTCCAGTGTAATGTCAAAATTGACAATATCACCGCTTTTCAGCACATCCGTTTGTGACGGCACACCATGGCAAACCACATGATTGACTGAAGAATTCAGCACAAAACCGTAGCCATACTGGCCTTTACTCGCCGGACGGGATTGTAAATCCTCAATGATAAAGCGCTCGACTTTGTCGTTAATCTCAAGCGTTGAGACACCTTCAAGCGGCGTTTTATCCAGCATGTCAAAGACAGAGGCCAGCAAACGCCCAGCCTCAGCCATCAGCGCCAGTTCCTGAGGTTGCTTAATCATGCTTCACTCACACTCAGCGAAGACACAGCAACACCGGCAGCATTAAGCTCACGGCGCATAATCTCTGAAAAACTAAGCGTGGGATTAGTCTCGCACAACATGCCGATCTTAATCCAGAAAGCAGCCTGCGCATTAATAGAGCGGCAGGTCACCTTGCTCGCAAGACGCAACTGCTCATGCAACTCGTCTTCAATATTCACAATACCCATAAGGCCTCACATATGTTTCATATACATACTATATACGAAACATATATTGAGTCTCAAGATAAATAGAGTCAGCGATCAGCTGATGAGCTCCACATCGACCACACCGCTGATGGCCTTCATCGCGCTGGCAATCTGCGGGCTGATGCGATAGCGATCCGGCAAGGCAACTTCCACCTCACGCTGACCGTTATCTTTAATCACGATAAAGCTGACCTCACCGTCACCACGGGTTTTAAAATAAGGCACGATCTGATCCAGCGCATCGCTGTTGCGCAGGAACAGACGCAATGCCTTTTGCAGGCGGCTGGCCTCATCTTCCAATGACACAACCGTAGCAATACGCAGGCTCACGCCTTCCGGCCGGTTTTCAGCGGAAACGGTAATCACCACCGAGCGACCGGGTTCCAGCAGGTCGCGGAATTGCTGAAGCGCTTCCGAAAACAATACCGATTCAAACTGACCTGTGGCATCGGAAAAGGCGATGATGCCCATCTTATTGCCGGTCTTGGTTTTACGCTCCTGCTTGCTGATAACTGTTCCGGCAAGACGACCGTTGGTTGCGCCTTTTTTCACCGCATTGGAGAAATCAGCCCAGCTCTGAACGCGCATTTTCTGCAGTGCTTCATTATAATCATCCAGCGGATGCGCAGAGAGATAGAAGCCTGCGGCCTGCAATTCGCGATGCAGTTTCTCTGATGAAGTCCAAGGCGTTACCACCGGCAATTGCAGCTTTTCTTTCGGCACCAGACCAGTGCCAAAAATATCGGACTGCCCGCTATTGGCATTTTCCTGCGTGCGCTGGGTATAGGCCATCAGACTGTCCATACCGGAACTCAGAGCCGAGCGGTCGACACCGAAACAATCCAGTGCACCGGCATTGATCAGACTTTCAAATACGCGACGGTTGACCATGCGCGGATCAACGCGCTCGCAGAAATCTTCAAGGCTTTCAAACGGTTTTTCTTTCCGCTTTTCAACAATATGCTCAACGGCAGCATCACCAACGCCTTTAATCGCGGCCAGCGAATAGAAAATCTTGCCATCGCCTACCTCAAACGGACGGTAGGATGTCATGACCGACGGCAACACCACCTCAATACCAAGGCGCAATGCATCACGACGGAAATCATTGAGCTTTTCCGTATTGTTCATATCATAGGTCATGGATGCGGCGAGAAACTCTGCCGGATAATGCGCCTTCAGATAGGCGGTATGATAGGAAACAATCGCATAGGCAGCCGCGTGGGATTTGTTGAAACCATAGTCAGCAAATTTGGCAAGCAGGTCGAAAATCGTATTGGCCTGCGCCTTGCCGACGCCGCCTTCAATCGCACCGTCAACAAAACGGACGCGCTGCTTGTCCATTTCTTCACGAATCTTCTTACCCATCGCACGGCGCAGCAAATCCGCTTCACCAAGCGAATAGCCGGAAAGCTCCTGCGCGATCTGCATCACCTGCTCCTGATAAACGATAACGCCCTGCGTTTCCTTCACCAGATGGTCGATTTTCGGGTGAATAGAGGCGATTTCCTCCTCACCATGCTTGCGCGCATTATAGGTCGGAATATTCTCCATCGGGCCCGGACGATAGAGCGCCACAAGCGCAATAATGTCCTCGATACGGTCAGGCTTCATCCCGATGAGCGCTTTACGCATACCCACAGATTCCACCTGAAACACGCCGACCGTTTCACCGCGCGACAGCATTTCATAAGTCAGCTTATCGTCAAACGGCAGCGTTTGTAGATCGATATCGACGCCTTTACGGGCAATCAGCTTCACGGCTGTATTGAGTACCGTCAGCGTTTTCAGACCAAGAAAGTCGAACTTTACCAGACCGGCCTGCTCAACCCATTTCATATTGAACTGGGTGACAGGCATATCTGAGCGCGGATCGCGATACATCGGCACCAGTTCCGACAATGGCCGGTCACCGATAACAATACCTGCAGCGTGCGTGGAAGCGTGGCGATAAAGCCCTTCCAGCTTCAGCGACATATCAAGAAGACGCCCGACGACCGGCTCCTTCTCACGCTCCTCATTAATGCGCGGTTCTTCATTAATAGCCTGTCCGAGCGATACCGGATTGGCAGGGTTCGACGGCACCAATTTACACAGCCTGTCCACCTGCCCGTAGGGCATTTGCAGCACGCGGCCAACGTCGCGCAGCACCGCACGCGCCTGCAGCGTACCGAAAGTGATAATCTGCGCTACCTGATCGCGACCATATTTTTGCTGCACATAGCGGATCACCTCTTCACGGCGATCCTGACAAAAGTCGATATCAAAGTCCGGCATCGACACACGATCCGGATTAAGAAAGCGCTCAAACAGCAGAGAGAAACGCAGCGGATCAACGTCCGTAATGGTCAGCGCATAAGCCACAAGCGAACCCGCACCGGAACCACGCCCCGGCCCCACCGGAATATCCTGTTGTTTTGCCCATTTAATAAAGTCCGAAACGATCAGGAAGTAACCCGGAAATTTCATACGGACGATGATGCCGATTTCGTAATCCAGCCGCTTGATATAATCCTCGTGGGTATGGCCTTCCGCAAGGCCGAACAGTTTCAAACGTTCTTCAAGACCTTCACGCGCCTGACGCGCCATTTCATCCGCTTCTGCCTGCAGAGCTGCTTCAGGATCATCAGATTCACCGGTAAAGCGCGGCAGGATCGGCGCACGGGTCTGCGTGTACCAATGGCACCGGCGTGCAATCTCGACGGTATTTTCCAGAGCCTCCGGCAAATCGGCAAACAATGCCGCCATTTCGCTCTGGGATTTCAGATAATGATCCGGTGTCAAGCGGCGGCGATCATCCGAAGCAATGACCTGACCATCTGCAATCGCCAGCAAAGCATCATGCGCTTCATAATCTCCACTCTGCTTGAAGAATGCCTCATTGGTGGCAACCAATGGCAGCTCATATTCATAAGCCAGATCAACCAGTTTGGATTCAAGTACACGGTCATAACCGCGCTGGCGGTGCAACTCGACATAAAGACGATCGCCAAAGATGTTTTTTAAAAACTCAAGGCGGCTGCGCGCACGCTCTTCCCGCTCATTGCTGAGCGGCTTGCCAATCGGCCCCTCTGCTCCGCCGGTCAGAAAAATCACATCTTCTGACAAATCCGGCAGCCAGTCGGTACGGATATGCACCGGATCACCGGCTTCTGTTTCCAGATAGGAACGGCTGACCAGCCGCACCATATTGGCATAGCCTTCCTCACTGGAAGCCAGCAGCACCACCGGCGACAAATCCAGCGCATCACGGCGGTTAATCGCACGGCCTTCCGGCTGATGGTCACCAAAGGCGATATCAACAACACAGCCGATAATCGGCTGCACACCATCTTTCGACGCCTTCTGCGCAAATTCCAATGCGCCGAACAGATTATTCGTGTCTGTTACAGCAATTGCAGGCGCATTATCATCCTTGGCATGGCCGATAATTTTGCCGATTTGCAATGCCCCTTCCAGCAATGAATAAGCCGAATGCGTGCGCAAATGAATAAATACCGGCGCACCGGCAGGTAATTCAGAAGCAGCTACGGCAGAAACATCAGAAGGCAAAGGCATATACTCCGTCATTGCAATCATCACCTGCCCGTTTGTGCAGTGATGTATCGCAGTACAAAGCCTTACATAGAAACTGCATTCCAAAAATAACAGTTCTGTAAGACGGGAAAATCAAACCGGATAATGAACTGAAGCCCGTCAGACTCCGCAGATTCATCAGATCCTTTTTCCCGCAATGCCGTCATGATGTCCAGATGCATAAGCGCATTCCGTCAATCATTACACATTCTATATCTCTAGCTGGCTATATCTTCAGCCAGCTACATCTTTACACAGAGCGTGCCGCGTTTAATTCTATCCGCTGTGCTCGCTCTATCTTCTTGTTCTACGCATGTCGCATAGGAAAACCGGTACCCACTTTTCCGCGACATGCTCTGGTTAAATCAGGCTTTGTGCAGCCTCAGAACGCTGCCAGCCACATAGCAAATGTTGCTACAAACAAACCGATGGAAATGAATGACATAACATCACGAACCAGATCAGACATGATATGAACTCCATTTGTTCTTGTATGTATGCAATTTGTTCCATTATTGTTCCGCAGTCAACCCCTCTTTGTTCATGTAAAAACATCTATAGTTAGTGAAATATGAACCGTTGATTTGCCGCCTGGTTATGTAAGCAGCGCCTGTTTTGTTTTTGATTGTAGTTTCAGCTATTTAAGCCGCAGCTCTTTTTTCCGTATCTACAGAACAAATAAAAATGCCGCATGCATATTTCAGCATACGGCATTCAATAATTCAGCTTGTCTTGCAATTAGGCGGCAGGTTTTCTCAAATCGAGATCAACGATCTTGCCGTCTTTCAATGTAACGCAACGATCCATCCGTCGTGCCAGATCATGATTATGCGTTGCGATCAGCGCAGACAGGCCGGACTGACGCACCAGTGCCTCTAGCGCCTGAAACACATAAGACGATGTTGACGGGTCGAGATTGCCTGTCGGTTCATCCGCAAACAGCACCAGCGGCGCATTAGCAACTGCACGGGCAATGGCAACACGCTGCTGCTCACCACCGGAAAGCTCTGACGGGCGGTGCGAAGAGCGGGGCCCGATACGCATATAATCCAGCAGGTTCTGCGCACGCTGCGATGCCACTTTCGATGACAGGCCACGCAGCATTTGCGGCACCATCACATTTTCAAGTGCAGTAAATTCCGGCAGCAAATGATGGAACTGATAGACAAAGCCCAAATCATTGCGGCGCATGGCTGTACGTTCATCATCATCCAGCTGAGCGCAAGAAGTTTTGCCTAGGATTACATCACCGGAATCCGGCTTTTCCAGCAGTCCTGCCGTATGCAGCAGGGTGGATTTACCGGCACCGGATGGTGCAACCAGCGCCACCATTTCACCGCGCATCAGCGTGAAATTCGCATCTTTAAGAATAGTCAGCTCACGGTCTGCTTCATGATAGCTGCGGCAGACATTTTTCAGCTGAAGGATCGGCTCTCCGGACATAGCAGCCATTATTCGTACCTCAGCGCTTCAACAGGATCGAGTTTGGCCGCACGCCAAGCCGGAAAAATCGTTGCAATAAATGACAAGAACAGCGCCATACCAATAACAGAAAGCGTTTCACTGAGATTCATTTCAGCCGGGAGCTGGCTCAGGAAATAAAGCTCAGGGTTAAACAAAGTTGTGCCCGACAACCATGAGAAGAACGCACGGATACGCTCCACATTGAGGCACACGACAACGCCGAGTACCACGCCTGCCAGTGTTCCCGTGACACCGATCGCCGCACCGGTCATCAGGAAGATACGCATGATTGCACCACGGGTTGCGCCCATCGTGCGCAGGATCGCGATATCGCGTCCTTTATCTTTCACCAACATAATCAGGCCGGAAATAATATTCAGCGCCGCCACCAGAACGATCAGTGTGAGGATCATGAACATCACGTTACGCTCAACCTGTAAGGCAGAGAAGAATGTGGCATTGCGCTGGCGCCAGTCTGTCAGCATCACAGGGCGCTCTGCCGCCTCTTCAACACCGGCACGCAGATCATCAACCTTGTCCGGATTATCGGCAAAGACCTCAATCGACTGCACACGGTCTTCCTGATTGAAGAACAATTGCGCCTCAGCCAAAGGCATCAGCACAATAGACGCATCATATTCCGACATGCCGATCTCGAAGATGGCCTTGATCGGATAGGCTTTGGTACGGGCATTGACACCAAACGGTGTTACGTCACCATCCGGCGAAATAATTTTCAAATCATCGCCCACACCCAGACCAAGATTCTGCGCCATACGGGTACCGATAGCCACACCGTCAGACGTGTCAAAACTGGCGAAAGTACCGGATTTCACATTCTTGGCGATCAGCTCAAGCTTATTCACATCCTGCTCGCGCAGACCACGTACCAGCGCACCGGTGCCTGCACCGATACTGCCCTGCACCAGAGCCTGCCCTTCAACAACCGGAATAGCGAATTTCACGCCTTGCAGCGCATCCATACGCTTCACCAGATGATCGTAATCTTCCAGCGGACTGTCGATCGGTGCAACGATCAGGTGACCGTTGATACCGAGAATACGGTTGAGGAGTTCCGTGCGGAAGCCGTTCATCACCGCCATAACGATGATGAGTGTGGCCACGCCGAGCATGATGCCGGTGAATGAAAAACCGGCAATCACAGAGATAAAAGCTTCGCGACGGCGGGAACGCAGATAGCGCCATGCAATCATACGTTCCAGTGAAGAGAATGGTCCGGTGCCCTGACGCTGTGCCTGAGCTGCCGGTTTCTTTTCCTGTTGTTTCTTTGGCAATTTATCGAGCAATTGCGCTCCCCCGTTGCCTTGATTTCCACCTGTCGCAGGCTTTTTGAACATTACTGCCCCGCAGTCAGAAGATTGATTGCGGCTTCAACAGTCATAGTCTGACGTTCACCGGTTTTACGATCTTTGACTTCAACTTCGCCATTGGCAACGCTGCGCGGCCCGGCAATGATCTGTACCGGCACACCGATCAGATCCATGGTTGCAAATTTCGAACCCGGACGGTCATCGCTGTCATCGAGCAGAGGATCCAGACCGGCATTGGTCAGGGCTTCATAGAGCTTTTCAGATACTGCATCGCAAGCTGCATCGCCCGGCTTCATATTGACGATACCTGCACCGAACGGCGCAATGGCTTTCGGCCAGATGATACCATTTTCGTCATGAGATGCTTCAATCGTTGCCGCAACCACACGCGACGGGCCGATGCCGTAAGAGCCCATGGATACCAGATGCTCTTTGCCGTCCGGTCCCTGCACTTTCGCGCCCATTGGCTCGGAATATTTGGTGCCGAAATGGAAAATGTGACCAACTTCAATACCGCGTGCAGCAACCTGATTGCCTGCATCAACTTTTGCCCATGCGGCTTCGTCATGCATTTCTTCAGTCGCAGCGTAAGGCGTTGTCCACTGGTCAACGATAGATGCCATTGCTGCATCATCGAAGAAGTCGATATCCGCACCCGGCACTTTCAGATCGAGATAAGCGCGGTCACAGAAAACCTGACTTTCGCCGGTATCCGCCAGAATGATGAATTCATGGGACAGATCGCCGCCGATCGGGCCGGTATCTGCACGCATCGGAACCACCTGCACGCCAATACGGGAGAATGTGCGCAGATAAGAAACGAACATACGGTAGTAAGCGGCTTTTGCGCCTTCATAATTCAGGTCGAAAGAATAAGCATCTTTCATCAGGAATTCACGCGAACGCATCACGCCGAAACGCGGACGCACTTCGTCACGGAATTTCCACTGTATGTGATAGAGATTCAGCGGCAGGTCTTTATATGAGCGCACATAGGAGCGGAAAATATCGGTGACCATTTCTTCATTGGTCGGGCCGAACAGCATTTCACGCTCGGAGCGGTCTTTAATGCGCAGCATTTCCTTACCGTAAGCATCATAGCGGCCGCTTTCGCGCCACAGATCAGCAGACTGGATTGTCGGCATCAGAATTTCATTACCGCCTGCACGGTTCTGCTCTTCACGAATGATCGTATTGACCTTGTTCAGAACCTTCAGACCCAGCGGCAGCCATGTGTAAATACCGGCTGACTGCTGGCGGATCATCCCCGCACGCAGCATCAGACGATGGGAGACAATTTCTGCCTCTTTTGGATTTTCTTTCAGGATCGGCAAAAAGAATCGCGACATACGCATGGAGGAACCACCGGAAATTGCTCCCGATCCCGTTAGAATCAGGAAAAAACACATAAAATCTCCCGTGTTTATTAACCACTTATCATGGCAATGAAAACCCGTCTCACGCAGAGCGGAGCCGGCATTTCTTCAGTCACGGAGATGTGCAGACCTGACGGATAAAGCCTGCCAAATTATGGCAGCGTCCGATGATTCCTCATATTTCAAGAGAGCAGGATAAAAATAATGTGAGCTTTAGAGCATTTACGGCTGCTTAAACGGGAAAAGACAGGTTCAGCTTCAGTTTTATTTCTTTGTGACAATTTTTTTACATTTTCGATTTTCATCAAAAAATCACTCTAAAAACTGCATTTCTTATGAAAACTTCAGTTTAAATCGAATTAAAAATCTTGAAATTTGCATTTCGGCTTCAATTCTTATGGCATTTTTGTGTCTGCGCTTAAAAAAAAGCGTGACAACTGATATTTCTCATTCTATTTTCCAAGCAACGACAACAGAGAGCAGGCTTAACTACTCTCTCACGCGGTCAAAGTCTTGGGAGGATGCAACTCAGGCGCGGTATTTCGCAGCCGCCTGTAACAAGGAAACGAGTTGGACGCGTATTTTATCAGCAAGGCTAACGCCTTGCTTTTTTTTATATCTTAATAATACAAATATAGTGTGATTATAAACTCCGGTTTTGCTTGACCGCAACAATAAAGCAATCTGCCCCAACCCGCTCCATATCCGACCCGCTATTCACCCGCATGAGTTCGCGGCAAGCATCTGATACTACATAGATCGTTAGCAAGACGCATTATCGCGGGCATCAGATGTTACCATCTGACTGCGAAATGCTTTGGGGCTCATGCCCCTCACACGCAAAAACTCGCGATTAAAATTCGATTTGGTGAGAAAGCCGCTGGCAAATGTAATCTGCGTCACCGGCTCGCCCGTCTCCCGTAACAGACGGCATGCCTCCTCCACGCGAAAATTATTCACATAGACAGATACGCTCATCCCGCGACAACGATTAACCGCCTCAGACACATGGCGCGGCGGTCTGCGCAGCCGGTGTGCGATACGCTTCAAATTAAGTTCCATATCCTTATAAAACTGTTTATCCCGCATCAGCGCATCCAACTCAGTCACAATTGCCAGATGCTGTTCTGTTGTCAGTGCAGTCTCAGCTGTAAGTGCAGGTGCCTTCCCCTCATCCCGTTCATCCTCATCGGCATTGGTGCGATTATTCAGCGCCACACCGGCCGCCGCGCCCAATACCAGCAGCGACAGAATATTGGTCACCAGAATGATCGAAGGTGAATAGCGGCCGCTGTTCCAGAGAAAATCAAAATTAATCAAGATATCGACGATCACAGATCCGATCAGCATAGCGGCAGTTATCTGCATCGCCCGATAGGAGCGCATGACCCCGTCGAGCCGCGCAGCAATCAGCACATCCGGCCCCGCAAAACTCAGGCGCAGCAAAGCCAAACCATAGGCCAAAAAAATCACGATAATTGCCAATGCAGCCAAATCGCGGCGTATAAGCAGCAACACAAACACCGCTAATACCGGCAGCAAATGCGGCCAGATTTTATCGACCCGCAAGGCATCATCACTATTCTGCACCGTGAGACTGCGAAAACTTAAATATGACAGTCCGGCAATTATCGTCGCCAGCAAAATCTGCACTGGCAGAACAGCAAGGATGTCATACCCCCAGCGCAAGCCGAGCAAAACCGATTGCAGCATATAGGTGCCGATCAGCGCGATAAAAAACATATCTGCCCGACTTCCTGTCTCGCGATTGCGCAAGAGCTGCACCAATATAATGGCCAGTAATATTGTCAGCACAAATGGCAGCGGAATAAAAATCATCGGCAAATATCTCGGTCTTGTCTTATCTTGCGATCAGGAACATGAAGCAAAACACGTTATGCGTCGACCTTGATCCTGTTTCAGGTCGCAGAAATACACAGTCCGGCAAATGATCCCTGCACTCTCAACGCAGTCAGGATCAAAATAATGGACTATATGCTTCTCTCAATTTTACTTTCCGCCATTCTCACGCTCAGCGGTTGCAGCAATGAAACAAGCGCATCAGAACAATCCGTTACAACAGAGGGCATAAAGAGCGTAACGATCAGCGGTGATGCCAGCCTTATCCGCTTGAACGCGAAAGACGATCAGAAACAGCTGGCTGTCATGAGCGCCAAGCCATCAGGCTGGCTTTCCGGCTGGTTCTATAATGACTGTAAATCCAAAGGCGAGATGATTGTCAGCGGCCAGACATTACTGATTAAAGCGAAAAACAGTAGCTGGTATGATCTGTCTGAGTGCAGCACCTATCTGCAAATCAATCTGCCGCGCAATGCAGGCGTGACGATTAATCAGCCTGCTTTCAAAGGGGATTTGCAGGGACAATTCGCAGATCTGAATATAGAAACCCGAGCCGCAGATATCGACCTGCAAGGCTCTGCCACCTCAGTCAGAATTCGTGGTGACGCTTTCCGCACCAGACTGCAATTTGATGGTACAACACAGCCGGAACAGATTGATATTGCCGGTCGCGCGCTGGATACGAGTCTGATTTTTCCGAAAGGCACTTCGGTCAGTTATCGCATCCATTCCAAAGCCTCGCTGCTCGATGCCAAACTACCGAATACACAGGGAGCAAAGCCGGAAATCCTGATTTCAGGCGATTATGCGCGCACAGAAATCCGATAAAAACTATCGAATAGTGTTATAATTACAGTACCTTATGGAAAATACTTCGGAATGTGATTCACAGTTCCGGGAAGAAGTGCGGAATATCATCCAGACCGAAACCAAGTTTCTGCGTTACAAACCAAAACAGGCCGAAAATGACTGTCGCAAGAATAGTCGTACGCAGAAAAGCCAGCCAGATTCGCGGGCGCGACGGTGCGCTCGCGACCGTGCCGCGCACAATATTATTCTCTTCTGCCTGTGTACGAAGACCGAAAGGCAGCATGGCAAACAGACTTGTCCACCAGATGATAAAATAGATCGCCATTCCGGATATTACAGACATATTCTTCCTCCCCGCATAATTCTCTTAAAGGATTAGAGCATAATTCCTTAAACTTGGATCAGTTTAAGGTAAAATTATGCTCTAACTTTAAAGTGTTAGAGTGACCTTAGTGTGCCAAGTCTGGCACACGGCGCTCTATGCATCATTATTGGCCGCAGCATAGAGCAGCGAAAGAACACGGGCAAGAGACAGAGCATTTCCAGTTGCTCTTGCAACATGGGAAATGCTCTGTCTTTTTGTTTTTACGCGTATCTTATCCGCAAACCGCTATGCACTTTTCGGGATACGCTCCAGCATCACGCAGTTCCCCACAATGATACGCATAAAAATGCCAGCTTCAAATTTTAGACGGCGCGCTTAACCTGCTTATTATTTCGAATAATATCAGGTCATTAGCCAATGATACGCAACATATTATTATACATATTAATATTCATACTATGCAGTATTGTTAGTTTCATTCCTGCTGCCAAAGCGCAAGAAACCGATGCACAACAATTGGCAAAAAAACTGGCCAATCCGGTTTCCAGCCTCATAAGCGTACCTATTCAAAGCACTTATACCTGTTGCACTGGCGCGAGTAATGCCGGTCGTTTTACTACCAATATTCAGCCGGTTATTCCCTTTTCCCTCAATGCCAACTGGAATTTGATCATACGCACCATTGTGCCAATCATTCATCAAAGTTCCCCTGCGCCGGATATCGGAGCGAGATTCGGGCTTGGTGATACGGTACAGAGCTTTTTCCTGTCTCCGGTTCAGGAAACAAACGGCATCGTCTGGGGTGCAGGGCCGGCCTTTCTATGGCCGACCGCCACCAATGCCATGCTTGGCAATCAGAAATGGGGGGCAGGCCCGACAGCTGTTGCGCTCAAACAAATGCACGGCTGGACGATGGGCATGCTGACCAATCATATCTGGTCCTTTGCCGGAGAAAGCGACCGGCAGAATGTCAGCGCCACACTGATCCAGCCTTTTATCAGCTATACTTTTCCCAATACGGTCGGCTTATCGCTCAACAGCGAAATGACCTATGACTGGACGAATGAGCAATGGACAATACCGGTTGATCTCGGCATTTCCAAAGTTTTCACCTTCGGCAAGCAACATGTCAGCCTTGGTGTTACCGGCCAATATTACGCAAGCAAACCGGATAACGGCCCTAACTGGGGTGCTCGTTTTACAGCGACATTTCTGTTTCCCAAATAAAAACCGCCGGTGAGAGGCTCACCGGCGGCGAAATACTTATCCTGAACAGAAACGATCAGGCTTCCGGAATACGGGTGACAAAAACTGTGGTCACCGGCTTTTTACCCCAGACATCATTGGCCGCAGCACGCACTGCACGCCGCGCGGCTTCACGCACCAGCTCGATATCCTTGCGACGCGCGCGCGGAATACTGTCAACAGCGCTAACGACTGCATCATAAAGCAGGTCTTCAATCAGATTGCGCTGACTATCTTCTTCCGGCAAACCAAAGGCCACAACTTCCGGTTCATCATAGATTTTATGCTGATTATCAATAAGAATGGACACCGCCACATGGCCGACATAGGCCAGCTTGCGGCGCTCGGTGATGCCCATTTCATCTTCATCACCGATCAGGCGACCATCTTTATAGATGCGGCCATAAGGCGCCTCATCAATAATCTTTGCAGGCCCCGGAGCCAAACGCAGCACATCACCGTTACGCACCTGTGCCACATCCGGAATACCGGCCTGAATGCCCAATGTGCCCTGCGCAACCAGATGCGCGGCTTCACCATGCACCGGCACCAGAATTTGCGGGCGCACCCATGCATACATGCGCTTCAACTCATTGCGGCGCGGATGGCCGGAAACATGCACAAGCGCATCATCATCAGAGATGATCTTAATGCCCTGCTCGATCAACATGTTTTTGATTTCAATGATCGATTTTTCATTGCCCGGAATAGTACGCGACGAGAAAATCACTGTATCACCGGCGGTCAAAGCCAGTGAGCGCATTTCATCGCGCGCCAGTTTGGCCAGCGCAGCGCGTGGTTCACCCTGACTACCGGTCAGCACCATCACCACATTTTCACGCGGGACATAGCCGTAATCTTCTTCCGAGAGGAATTCCGGCAGACCTTCCATATAACCAAGCTCGGTAGCCACCGAGATACAACGCTTCATCGAACGGCCAACCACCAGCACCTGACGACCGGCATCACGCGCAGCTTCGGCAATCGAGCGGATACGCCCGACATTGGAAGAGAATGTGGTGATTGCCACACGGCCTTTGGCATTCTCGATCAGTTCGCGCAGGCTTTCCGATACCTGACGCTCGGATGGCGATTCACCCTCGCGCATCGCATTGGTACTGTCGCAGACCAGTGCCAGCACACCTTCATCACCAAGCTGCTCAAAGCGGCTTGCATCAAGCACAGGCCCGAGCGACGGCTCCGGATCAATCTTCCAGTCGCCCGTATGGATCACACGACCAAGCGGCGTGGTAATTGCCAGCGATACCGGCTCAGGAATGGAGTGTGTAACCGCCAACGCTTCAATCTTGAATGCGCCGACTTCAAAGCTTTCACCGGCGCGGAACACAGTTACCGGAATTTCAGGCGCATTATATTCAGCCTGACGCTTGGCTTCGAGCAATCCGGCGGTAAACGGGGTCGCATAAACCGGCAAGCGCAGACGCGGCCAGAGATCCAGCAGCGAGCCATAATGATCTTCGTGCGCGTGAGTAATGATAATCCCGCGGATATTATTACGCTCGGCTTCCAGATAGCGGATATCCGGCAGGATCAGGTCAGCCCCCGGCAATTCAGGACCTGCAAAACTCACGCCCATATCGATAATGATCCATTCACGCGCATGCTCCGGCCCGTAGCCATACATTGCGAGGTTCATACCGATTTCGCCTACGCCGCCCAATGGCAGGAACACCAGTTCCGCTTTGCCATTCACAGCGCTATCGTTTTGCACATCATCCAAACGGGACTGGGGCATTCCCCCTCCTCAATAAATATTACTTCCGACACATTATCATGTGGCACTTTCCATACTCTTTTAAAGACAGAGCCGGATGCGCACAGGCATGACAATGCAAATTCAACATATTAAAGCATTTCCAGCAAAAGTGGGTACCGGTTTTGCGCCGGATAATGCGTAAAACAAAGAATTAGAGCGGTTCCAACGATTCAGTCATAACTGGAAGCGCTCTAATTTCATGACCGCTAAAGTGATTTGAAGCAAGAATAGTTCTCAAAAATTCTCAACTTACAAAAAGAAAACTGAAGTTTTGCACTTCAACTTAACAATTATAGCAATTCCGGCCTTTTATCAGTTCACAGCCTGCACTTCATTACAGGATGCTTTAGCGTGTTTCAGCACCAAAGAAAACCTCACCGGCTGAGATCGTCTGCTTACGTCCTTGTGGCAGTGTCAGAACCAGATGGCCCTGCGGATCGATCGAGGAGAAGGTACCTTCCAATGTCTCGCCGCCGCTTTGCACCCGAATAACCTCGCCCAGCCTTGCCGCATGGCGCAGCCAATGGGTGCGGATAGTCTCCAAGCCCTGCCCGTCATTCCATAAAGCAAAGTTCACAGCAAAGCGCTCTGCCAGCGCCTGCAGAAGCTGTTCTGCCCCCTGTGCATAGCCATTGGCTTTCAGACTGCTCACCGCATAGGGCACGCCTTCCGGAATATGCAGCACATTCACACCAATGCCGATAACCAGAGCCTTGCGACCATCTTTCAGCAAGCTGGATTCAAGAAGAATGCCCGACAGTTTAGCACCATCAGCCAGCACATCATTCGGCCATTTCAGCTGAAATCGTGTCTCTGTCTCCGGCAGCAATTGCTCAACGGCTTCAACCAGTGAAAGACCGGCGACGAAGCTCAGTGTGGCAGCCAGTTCCAACGGATAATCATGAATAAGCAGCAAGGTTGCAGCGAGATTACCGGTCTGTGTTGACCATTCACGCCCGCGCCGTCCACGGCCGGAACGCTGATCTTTGGTCACATACCAGACGGCACTTTCCGCCCCTGTCTGTGCTTCGGTCAAAGCCTCTGCATTGGTTGAGCCGATATATTCGAATTCCTTTAGCCCGTAACCGGCAGCAATTGTTTTTTCACTCAGAACAAAACTCATCATGCACCTTACAAAAAGAAACGCCCGGCATAAACCGGGCGTTTATAACATTCTTATTCAGATCCTATCAGAAAAATGCTTTGGCAGCATTTGTCGCCCAGATCATGATCGGCGAAGCGATCAGCGCATAGAGCAGAACGAAAGCTGCGGATACGCCCATCACCAGTTTCAGCTCACCGGCGGGTAGCTCAAGACCGCCTGCAGGCTCATCAAACCACATGATTTTGATAACGCGCAGATAGTAGAAGGCACCAACAACGGAAGCCACGATACCGATAACCGCCAGCGGCACCAGACCAGCCTGAACTGCTGCAAGGAATGTGTACCACTTACCGAAGAAACCGGCCAGCGGAGGAATACCTGCAAGCGAGAACATGAAGATGGTCATGATTGTCGCCAACACCGGATTGGTGCGGGACAGACCGGCCAGATCATTGATCTCTTCAACAGTGCCGCTCTTGTTACGCATTGCCAGAATGAATGCGAATGTACCCAGTGTCATCACCAGATAGATCAGCATGTAAATAGCAACGCCGCGCACACCGTCTACAGTACCGGCAGCAAGACCAACCAGAGCATAACCAACATGGCTGATGGAAGAATAGGCCATCAGGCGTTTGATGTTTTTCTGACCGATCGCCGCGAAAGCACCGAGGATCATCGAGGCCAGAGCCACGAAGACGATGATCTGCTGCCAGTCAGCGGTCAGCGGGGCAAAGGCACCCATGGTCACGCGTACCAGCAATGCAATAGCAGCCATTTTCGGAGCCGCAGCAAAGAAAGCGGTTACAGGGGTTGGCGCGCCTTCATAAACATCCGGTGTCCACATATGGAACGGAACAGCGGAGATTTTGAATGCCAGACCGGCCATAATGAAGACCAGACCGAAGACCAGACCAAGCTGACGCTCTCCACCGGTAACGGCAGCAGCAATATCAGCAAAGTTGATTGTGCCGGTGTAACCATAGACCAGAGAAATACCGTAAAGCAGCATACCTGAGGACAGAGCGCCGAGAACGAAATATTTCAGACCGGCTTCTGTGGAACGCACACTGTCGCGGTTGAAAGCGGCCAGCACATAGAGTGCCAGCGACGACATTTCGAGGCCGAGATAGAGAGCCAGCATGTTGTTGGCAGAAACCATCAACAGCATACCAACGGTCGAAAGCACGACCAGAACCGGAAATTCAAACTTGTTGAATTTCTGGTCTTTGGCAAAACCAACCGACATGATCAGTGTGACGACCGAACCGATCAGGGTCAGCACTTTCATGAAACGGGTGAAGCTGTCGCTGATGAATGCCGTGCCGAAAGCAGCGCCGTCAGCAGGGAAAACCAGCACGAGTGCGAGCGCACCAAGCAGCAATGCTACAGAAAGACCCGTAACAATGGTGTTGGCACGGTCGCCGGAAAATACACCCACCATCAGCAGCACCAGGGCGCCGACTGCGAGCAGCACCTCCGGTGCAGCGAGAGTAAGGTGGGCAATCAGATCGGTGTACATCGCTCGATGCCTTCGTCTTAATTTGCAACAGGCATGGCAACACTTGCCACAGCCGCATTGTAGTTGGTGACCAGAGCGTCAACGGCACTCGCAGTCGCATCAAAGACCGGAACCGGATAGACACCGAAGAAGATCGTCAGAATGACGAGCGGATACAGGATCGCTTTTTCACGTGGTGAAAGATCCAGCAGCGCTTTCAGGCTTTCCTTATCAAGCGCACCGAAAATGACGCGGCGATAGAGGTAGAGCGCATAGGCAGCCGACAGGATAACACCGGTTGTTGCAATCACAGCAATCCAAGTATTGGCCTGGAACACACCGAACAGTGTCAGGAATTCACCGATAAAGCCGGAAGTCCCTGGCAGACCAACATTGGCCATGGTGAGGATCAGGAACACAACCGCATATTTCGGCATGTTGTTGACCAGACCACCATAGGCCGAGATATCACGTGTATGCATACGGTCGTAAACCACGCCAACGCAAAGGAACAGACCGCCGGAAATGATACCGTGCGACAGCATCTGGAACAATGCACCCTGCACACCCTGCGCATTGGCAGCAAAGATACCCATGGTCACATAACCCATATGGGCAACGGACGAATAGGCGATCAGCTTTTTGATATCGGTCTGAACCAGAGCCACCAGAGAGGTGTAAACAATGGCGATAACCGAGAGCCAGAATACGAATGGTGCGAAATCAGCAGAAGCCAGCGGGAACATTGGCAGCGAGAAACGCAGGAAGCCGTAGCCACCGAGTTTCAGGAGAATACCCGCCAGAATAACCGAACCGGCTGTTGGCGCTTCAACGTGCGCATCAGGCAACCATGTATGAACCGGCCACATCGGCATCTTCACCGCGAAAGAAGCGAAGAAGGCCAGCCACAACCATGTCTGCATTGATGCAGGGAAATCGTAAGCCAGAAGGGTCGGAATATCCATTGTACCGGCAGTGAAGTACATTGCCATCATAGCAATGAGCATCAGCACCGAGCCCAGCAGCGTATAGAGGAAGAATTTCAGGCTGGCGTAAACGCGGCGCTGACCACCCCATACACCGATGATAATGAACATCGGAATAAGGCTTGCTTCAAAGAACACGTAGAACAGGAACATATCCAGTGCGCAGAACACACCGATAACGAGCGTTTCAAGGATCAGAAACGCAACCATATATTCCTTGACGCGGAAGTCCACGGACTTCCAGCTCGCCAGAATACAGAACGGCATCAGGAATGCAGTCAGCACAACGAACAGCATGGAAATACCATCCACGCCCATGTGATAACTGATGCCTTCACCGAACCATGCATGTTTCTCAACCATCTGGAAACCGGCATTTGAATTATCAAAGCCTGCCCAGATCACCAGAGACAATGCAAAAACAAAGATTGTGGTCAGAAATGCAACATTACGGATATTGCGGCGCGCTGCCTCGCTGTCGTCCTTGATCAAGAGGATCAAGAACGCACCTACGAGCGGCAGAAACGTGACCGTTGAGAGAATTGGCCAGTCGGTCATCAGAAAGAGCTCCCGATCATCATCCAGGTGACGAGCGCGGCGACACCGATAAGCATCGCGAATGCGTAGTGATAAAGGTAACCGCTCTGCAGTTTAACAACGCGGTTGGTAATGCCGACTACACGAGCCGCCACACCATTCGGGCCCATGCCGTCAATGATCTTGGTATCACCGGTTTTCCAGAGGAAACGGCCAAGAGCCATGCTCGGGCGAACGAACAGGAAGTTATACAGTTCGTCGAAATACCACTTGTTCAGCAGGAACTGGTACAGACCAGGATGACGCGCTGCAATAGCCTTCGGAGTTTCCGGCGAACGGATATAGAAAGCCCATGCAAAGATGAAACCCAGTACCATTGCGATGAATGGTGAGAATTTAACCCAGGTCGGCACGCCATGGAAGTCATGCAGAATGTGGTTATCCGCACCGGTAAACAGTGCACCCTTCCAGAAGGCATCGTAATGATCGCCGAAGAAGTAACCAACGAAGAAGAAGCCTGCGAAAAGTGCACCGACAGCGAGAATAAACAGCGGAACCAGCATCACCGGAGGTGAATCATGAACGTGATGCATAACTTCAGCGGTTGCGCGCGGCTTACCGTGGAAAGTCATGAAAATCAGACGCCATGAGTAGAAAGATGTGAATGCAGCAGCGATCACCAGCAGCGTGAAGGCAAAGCCTGATGCAGCTGAGTGCGAAGCAAATGCGGATTCAATAATCGCATCTTTGGAGAAGAAGCCGGCAGTACCGATAACAGTGCCCGGAATACCAAGACCTGTCAGCGCCACAGTACCGATGATCATCATCCAGTAAGTGGTAGGGATCAGCTTACGCAGACCACCCATACGACGCATATCCTGCTCGTCAGATACCGCATGGATCACCGAACCGGCGCCCAAAAACAGCAGAGCTTTAAAGAATGCGTGTGTGAACAGGTGGAATACGGCAGCGCCGTAAGCGCCGACGCCGAGTGCCACGAACATATAACCGAGCTGCGAACAGGTCGAATAAGCAATAACGCGCTTGATATCGTTCTGTACCAGACCAACGGTCGCGGCAAAGAATGCAGTGATCGCACCGATAATGGTTACAACCAACAGAGCTGTTTCAGACTGTTCAAAGATCGGCGACATACGCGCAACCATGAACACACCTGCGGTCACCATTGTCGCCGCGTGGATCAGAGCCGACACAGGTGTCGGGCCTTCCATCGCATCAGGCAACCATGTGTGCAGCAGGAACTGCGCCGATTTACCCATCGCACCCATGAAGAGCAGCAATGCAACAACGGTCAGAGCGCCTTGTTTGTCGAGTTCAAAACCGAGGAAGCTTAAGACAACCTGCGATGCATTTTCACCGGCAGCATAATTCTGAGCTGTCGAGAAGATCGTGGCATAATCCACGGCGCCGAACAGAACGAAGATACCGAAAATACCAAGCAGGAAGCCGAAGTCACCAACGCGGTTGACCACGAAAGCTTTCATCGCAGCCGCATTGGCCGAAGGTTTCTTATACCAGAAGCCGATCAGCAGGTAGGATGCAAGACCCACGCCTTCCCAGCCGAAGAACATCTGAACCAGATTGTCAGAAGTTACCAGCATCAGCATCGCAAAGGTAAACAGCGACAGGTAAGCAAAGAAACGCGGACGATGCGGATCGTGATGCATATAGCCGATCGAGTAGATGTGTACGAGCGCCGACACGCTGTTGATAACAACAAGCATAATCGCGGTCAGTGTATCCACACGGATCGCCCAGTCAAAAGACAGGGTACCGGAAGTCAGCCAGTGCAGAACCGGCACGCGGACAGGCTCGGAGGAGCCCATTGCAATAGTAAAGAACGCAACCCATGACAGCGCAGCCGCAATCACGAGGAAGCCGGAAGTGATATATTCGCTGGCTTTGGCTCCGATCTTATTGCCGAAAAGTCCGGCAATAAGAAAGCCCAGCAGCGGAAGGAAGACGATCGCGTAGTAGAGCATCTGCCCGTCAACCTTTCATGACATTGACATCTTCCACCGCGATAGAACCACGGTTACGGAAGAACACGACAAGAATAGCAAGACCGATTGCCGCTTCAGCAGCTGCAACAGTCAGGACGAAGAGTGCGAAAACCTGCCCGACCAGATCGCCGAGCGTTGCGGAAAACGCAATGAAGTTCAGATTGACCGAGAGAAGAATAAGCTCGACCGACATCAAAATGACGATCACATTCTTACGGTTGAGGAAAACCCCGAAAACGCCAAGCGTAAACAGGATCGCCGACACGGTCAGATAATGTTCGATACCGACTACCATCATGAGGCTCCTGTTAAATACCCTTGCCTGTTTCGACTTTTTTGATCTCGATCGCAGTTTCCGGTGTACGGGCAACCTGCGCAGGGATCGACTGACGTTTGACGCCTTCTTTATGACGCAGGGTCAGCACAATCGCGCCAATCATCGCCACCAGCAGGATCAGGCCGGCAATCTGGAAGTAGAAAACGAAATCCGTATAGAGAATGTCGCCAAGCGCCTGTGTATTCTGGCGTGTCGCCACATCAGGGATCGGGTAAGCGGCATTTGCTGCAATTTTCGGCGAGAAGATCGAGGCAGAGAATGCCAAAATCAATTCTGCCAGCAGAACCACACCGACCAGAGCACCAACCGGCGCATGTTTAAGCGCGCCTTGTTTGAGCTCAGCAAAATCCACATCCAGCATCATGACGACGAAGAGGAAGAGAACCGCCACAGCACCGACATAAACAACCACAAGGATCATTGCCAGGAATTCAGCGCCCGTCAGCAGGAACAAAGCCGCTGCGTTGAAGAAAGCCAAAATCAGAAACAAGACCGAGTGAACGGGATTGCGTGCGGTGATAACCATCAGCGCACTCGCAATCATGATGAAGGCGAATAAATAGAAAAACGCCGCCGCTATACCTGTCAGCATGGGGTTCCCCAATATCCTTTAACTTGGCAAGGCAACTTGCCTGTCCTACCACCTCATATCCCACAGCCAAAAACCGCGACATGAGGCAAAACTTCAAGCACAACAGCCATGAGCACCAAAAGCTCCGGCTATTGCACCAACTTAAATATTCAGCTCCGCCCTCTCCGGACAGAGGAACTCATCTTAGCGATCCGACGGGCTTAGCCCATCTTAGCGATAAGGTGAGTCCATCGCGATATTGCGCGCAATTTCACGTTCCCAACGGTCACCATTGGCGAGCAGCTTTTCTTTATCATAGTAAAGCTCTTCGCGGGTTTCCGTGGCGAATTCGAAATTCGGCCCTTCAACAATCGCATCAACCGGACAGGCTTCCTGACAGAAACCGCAATAAATGCATTTGACCATATCAATGTCATAACGCACGGTGCGGCGGGTTCCGTCATTGCGGCGCGGACCGGCTTCAATTGTAATTGCCTGTGCCGGGCAGATCGCTTCGCAAAGCTTACAGGCGATGCAGCGTTCTTCACCATTCGGATAACGGCGCAGGGCATGTTCACCGCGGAAGCGCGGTGAAACAGGACCTTTTTCATGCGGGTAGTTCAATGTTGCCTTAGGCGCAAAGAACTGACGCATGGAGAGAAAGAATGCTCCGACGAATTCTTTCAGAAGCAGTGATTTAGCGGCTTGAGCGATAGAAGCCATGTGATGTCTCCTTAACCTACGAGGCCGGTAAATTTGAGGAATGCAGCGGTTGCCACAACCATGAACAGCGAGATCGGCAGGAATACTTTCCAACCCAGACGCATCAGCTGGTCATAACGGTAACGCGGTACAAATGCCTTCACCATCGCGAACATGAAGAAGCACATGCAGAGCTTCAGCATGAACCAGACAATGCCCGGCACCCATGCGAGGAACCATACATCCACGATTGGCAGCCAGCCGCCAAGGAACAGAATGGTCATCAATGCGCACATCAGAGTGATGGCAACATATTCACCGAGGAAGAACAGCAGGAACGGTGTCGACGAATATTCGATCATATGACCGGCAACAAGTTCGGATTCCGCTTCAACCAGATCGAACGGAGGACGGTTGGTTTCCGCCAGTGCCGAGATGAAGAAGATCACGAACATCGGGAACAGCACGAGCCAGTTCCAGTCGAGGAACGAGTTCGGTAGACCCAGCGAAGTACCAAGACCTGTGGACTGGGACATTACGATGTCGGTCAGGTTCAGAGAACCGGCAACCAGCAACACTGTTACAATCACAAAACCGATCGAGACTTCATAAGAAACCATCTGCGCTGCGGAGCGCAGTGCGCCGAGAAACGGATATTTCGAGTTTGAAGCCCAGCCGCCCATAATCACGCCATAAACTTCAAGTGAAGATATAGCGAGAATATAAAGGATACCGACATTGATATTGGCAATTGCCCAGCCTTCACTGACCGGAATAACTGCCCATGTTGCCAGTGCCAGCAGTGCCGAAATAAACGGCGCCAGCAGGAACACGGCTTTGTTGGCACCCGATGGGATGATCGGCTCTTTGAATACGAATTTCAAAAGATCCGCAAAAGCCTGAAACAGTCCCCAAGGGCCGACAACGTTTGGTCCCCGACGCAACTGTACCGCAGCCCAGATCTTACGATCTGCATAAAGCAGATAGGCTACAACAATCAGCAATACGACGAGCAGAACGACTGACTTCAGCGCTATGATCAGCGCCGGTAAGACGTAAGCTGCAAAAATACCGTCCATTTTCCCGTCTCTCTCTTACAGCACTGCGTGGTTTTTAGTTCCACGCAAGGGCAAGCTGTAAACCTTATTATTTAGCAATATCAGCTCCTTAAACCCGAAAGCTTAAGGAGCTGTATGCATCAATGCTTATTCGGCTGCCTGCTGGAAGCCACCCTTTGCCAGCGCGGAACATTCAGCCATCACAGCTGAAGCACGGGCAATCGGGTTTGTCAGATAGAAATCTGTGACAGGCGAAGCAAACGCAACGCCCTTTACCGCAGCTGCTTTTGCACCGAGAGCTGCGATATCCGCAACCTGACCGGCAGCCACTGCGTCAATCTGAGCCATATGCGGGTAGTCTGCATAAAGCGCTGCGCGCAGCTGAGCCAGACTGTCAAACGGCAGTTTCGCGCCCAGAATATCAGACAATGCACGCAGAATTGCCCAGTCTTCCTTGGCTTCACCCGGAGCAAAACCGGCACGGTTTGCCAGCTGAACGCGGCCTTCCGTGTTTACATAGGTACCGGATTTTTCTGTATAGGTGGAACCTGGCAGGATCACATCAGCAGCGTGGGCACCGGCATCACCATGGGTACCGATATAGACAACAAAGCTCGAACCTTTGTTGGACAGATCCAGTTCATCTGCACCGGCAAGGAACAGCACATCCATCTGGCCGACCATGTCAGCAGCTTTAGCACCGCCCTCACCCGGCACGAAGCCGAGATCAAGTGCGCCAACGCGGGCAGCAGCAGTGTGCAGAACTGCAAAACCGTTCCACTCTTCGCTCACTGCGCCAACGGCATTCGCCAAAGCAGCTGCCTGAGCCAGTACAGCCTCACCGGTTTCACCGGTCAGTGCACCCTGACCAATCAGGATCAGCGGACGCTGTGCATTTTTCAGAACATCAAAGAACTTGTCTTTGCCGCTTGCTACCTGAGCCAGCGTATCAGAACCGGCGCCGAGATAGTTGTAAGCATAACGCAGATCTGCCTGTTCACCGATCAGACCAATCTGCAGACCACCCTGACGCTGACGCTTCAGAATACGTGCATTGAGCACCGAAGCTTCAAAACGCGGGTTGGAACCCACGATCAAAATCGCATCTGCCTGTTCAATACCTTCAATCGTCGGATTGAAGATGTAAGAAGCGCGGCCGAATTTAGGATCAAGCGCAACACCATCCTGACGGGCGTCAATATTGACGGAACCGAGTTTGGTCATCAGGCTCTTCAATGCGTAGAGTTCTTCCACATTGGCCAGATCACCGGCAATCGCGCCGATCTTGGCAGCGGAGGTCTTGGCAACAGCAGCTTTAACCGCAGCAAAAGCCTCAGACCAGCTTGCAGCCTGCAGACGACCATTGACGCGAACATACGGGCGATCCAGACGCTGTGTGCGCAGACCGTCCCAGATGAAACGGGTCTTGTCGGAAATCCACTCTTCGTTCACCTGTTCGTTCAGACGCGGCATAATACGCATCACTTCACGACCACGGGTATCAACGCGGATATTTGAACCAAGAGCATCCATCACGTCGATAGATTCAGTCTTGTTCAGTTCCCAAGGACGTGCCTGAAACTCGTAAGGCTTGGATGTCAGCGCACCGACCGGGCACAGATCAATCACATTGCCCTGCAGTTCAGAGGTCATTGCGCGTTCGAGATAGGTGGTGATTTCAGCATCCTCACCGCGACCTGTGAGGCCGAGCTCGGAAATACCGGCAACTTCCGTGGTGAAACGAACGCAGCGCGTGCAGTGAATGCAGCGTGTCATGATCGTTTTGACCAGAGGGCCGATATATTTGTTTTCAACAGCACGTTTGTTTTCGCGGTAACGTGAACCATCGGTACCGAAAGCCATCGCCTGATCCTGCAGATCGCACTCACCGGCCTGATCGCAAATCGGGCAATCCAGCGGGTGGTTGATGAGCAGGAATTCCATCACACCTTCACGGGCCTTTTTGACCATAGGTGTGTTGGTGAAAATTTCAGGTGTTTCGCCGTTCGGGCCCGGACGCAGATCGCGTACGCCCATAGCGCAGGATGCAGCCGGCTTCGGCGGTCCGCCTTTAACTTCAACCAGGCACATGCGGCAATTGCCGGCAATGGAGAGGCGTTCGTGGAAACAGAAACGCGGCACGGTAGCGCCAGCCTCTTCGGCTGCCTGAAGAAGCGTGTAGTGATCGGGTACTTCGATCTCGTTACCGTCAACTTTGATCTTTGCCATCGCTTGTCCAAACCTGCGGCACTTGCCGCATTCTTTTAAACCCGCGGCATCCGCCGCATCATATTAATTCTGCGGCAATGCCGCTTCATGACTGAACGGGCAGACCGCAACCGGCCTGCCCTGAAGCTTATTCCGCAGCCTCGAGCCGGATATTACGGCTCTGAACAGCATTGCGGGTATAATCATCAATACGCTTTTCAATTTCCGGACGGAAATTGCGGATCAGACCCTGAATAGGCCATGCAGCCGCATCACCAAGCGCACAGATCGTATGACCTTCAATCTGCTTGGTCACATCGAACAGCATGTCAATTTCGCGCTTCTGCGCGTTACCGGTAACCATGCGTTCCATAACGCGCCACATCCAGCCTGTACCTTCACGGCAAGGCGTGCACTGGCCGCAGCTTTCGTGCTTGAAGAAGGCCGACAGACGGGCAATCGCTTTGATGATGTCGGTCGACTTATCCATAACGATAAGACCGCCGGTGCCGAAAGACGACTTAACATCGCGCATACCGTCGAAATCCATGATGGCATCCATCATGTTTTCTGCGGTAACCACAGGACAGGATGCACCACCCGGAATAACTGCAAGCAGATTGTCCCAACCGCCGCGGATGCCGCCGGCATGTTTTTCAATCAGTTCGCGGAACGGAATACCAAGTGCTTCTTCAACAGTGCATGGTGTGTTCACATGACCGGAAATCTGGAACAGCTTGGTGCCCACATTGTTCGGACGGCCGATAGAAGAGAACCATGCGCCGCCGCGACGTAAGATTGTCGGAGCAACTGCAATCGATTCCACGTTGTTCACAGTAGTCGGGCAGCCGTAAAGACCCATATTCGCAGGGAATGGCGGCTTCAGGCGTGGCTGGCCTTTTTTGCCTTCCAGGCTTTCCAGCAACGCAGTTTCTTCACCGCAGATATAAGCGCCCGCACCGTGGGAAACGAAAACGTCCATATCCCAGCCGCACTTGTTGTTTTTGCCAAGCAGACCGGCTGCGTAGCATTCATCAATTGCTGCCTGCAGGGCTTCACGCTCACGCATGAATTCACCGCGGATATAAATGTAAGCTGTATGTGCACCCATTGCGCAACCGGCAATCACGCAGCCTTCGATCAGCGTATGCGGATCATGGCGCATGATATCACGGTCTTTACAGGTGCCCGGCTCCGATTCGTCGGCATTGACGACGAGGTAATGCGGACGACCGTCGCTTTCCTTCGGCATGAAGGACCATTTCATGCCGGTCGGGAAGCCCGCGCCGCCACGACCGCGAAGGCCCGAAGCCTTCATCTCATTGATGATCCAGTCACGGCCTTTTTCGACAAAACCTTTGGTATTGTCCCAATGGCCACGAGACATAGCGCCTTTCAGCGACTTGTCTTTCAGACCATAAATATTTGTAAAGATGCGATCTTTATCAGCCAGCATCAATCAGCCCTCCGCTTTCGGATTGCCATCAGTCAAAGATGTCAAACCACCAATCGGCGCAGAGAAATCACGGTCAATCTGCGGACCCGGCTTGATGGTATCGCCCTTGCCTGCTTCAAAAGCATCAATGATTTCTTCAAGGCGTTCAGGTGTCAGGTCTTCATAAGCGTCTTTGAAGATCATGACCATCGGCGCATTGACGCAAGCACCCTGACATTCAACTTCTTCCCAAGACAGCGTGCCCGAAGCATTTGGTGTCAGCGGATCATGATGAATTTTGTGCTTGCACACTTTCATCAGCTCTTCAGCACCGCGCAATGCGCATGGTGTTGTGCCGCAAACCTGAATATGGGCGCGTGTACCAACCGGCTTGAGCTGGAACTGGGTATAGAATGTTGCCACTTCCAGAACGCGGATCAGCGGCATTTCCAGCATAGCTGCAACATGCTCAATCGACGCTTTGGTGACCCAGCCATCCTGTTCCTGCGCACGCATCAGCAGCGGAATAACCGCAGACTGCTGGCGACCTTCAGGGAATTTCTTAATTGTCTTTTCAGCCCAGGCCTGATTTTCCGCATTAAACGAAAAGCTGGCCGGCTGAACGGAATCATCTGCGAGACGACGGACGGACATCAGCGGTCTACCTCACCAAACACAATATCGAGCGAGCCAAGGATCGCGGAGACGTCGGCCAGCATATGACCGCGGCACAGGAAATCCATGGCCTGAAGATGAGCAAAACCCGGTGCACGCAATTTGCAACGATACGGTTTATTAGTGCCGTCAGACACCAGATAAACACCGAATTCACCCTTCGGTGCTTCCACTGCGGCATATACCTCGCCTTCCGGCACATGGTAACCTTCAGTGTAAAGCTTGAAATGATGGATGAGAGCTTCCATCGAGCGTTTCATTTCGCCGCGTTTCGGCGGAACAATCTTATTGTCCATGTTCGACACAGGGCCGACGCGCTCTTTGCCGAGCAGCAGTTCACAGCACTGGCGCATGATGGAAGCGGACTGACGCATTTCTTCCATACGGATCAGATAGCGGTCATAGCAGTCGCCGTTCTTACCGATCGGAATGTCGAATTCCATTTCATTGTAGCATTCATAAGGCTGCGATTTACGCAGATCCCATGCTGCACCCGAACCGCGCACCATGACACCGGAGAAACCCCATGCCCATGCATCATCCAGCGACACAACACCGATATCAACGTTACGCTGTTTGAAAATACGGTTGCCGGTAATCAGATTATCCAGATTGTTCAGCGTCTTGAAGAACGGATCAATCCAGTTGGCAATATCCTGAACCAACTGCTCAGGCAGATCCTGATGAACGCCACCCGGACGGAAATAGGCTGCGTGCATACGGGCGCCGCAAGCGCGCTCATAGAACACCATCAGCTTTTCACGCTCTTCAAAGCCCCAGAGCGGCGGTGTCAGCGCACCAACGTCCATAGCCTGTGTGGTTACGTTCAGCAGATGATTGAGAATACGGCCGATTTCCGAATAGAGCACACGGATCAGCTGACCGCGCTTCGGCACATCAACACCGAGCAGGCGTTCAACCGCCAGCGCATAAGCGTGTTCCTGATTCATCGGCGCCACGTAATCGAGGCGGTCGAGATAAGGCACAGCCTGCAGATAGGTTTTGGCTTCCATCAGCTTTTCGGTACCGCGATGCAGCAGACCGATATGCGGATCAACACGCGCCACAACTTCACCATCGAGCTCAAGCACCAGACGCAGAACGCCGTGCGCCGCCGGATGCTGCGGGCCGAAGTTGATATTAAAATTTCTTACTTGTGTCTCAGCCATTCTCGGCATCCTGTGTAGAGGCAAAAGCTGCCAGAAACTCTGCTTCCGTCATTTTGCTCGTATCATTGGCAAAAGCGTAACTATCAGGCTTACAATCGATATAGATCTCTGTCGTAAACCTGAATTGCGAAGGATTTTCAAACGCCTGAACGGAAACAACATTATGGGAACCATCCTGCATGCGCCACATCAGAGTGGAGCCGCAGACTTTGCAGAAACCGCGTTCACCCCATGCGGATGAACCGTAAAAGCCGAGATCATCACCTTTGGTGATTTCAAGACTGTCTCCGCAATCCACACAGAGAAACACACCGCCGGACCAACGGCGGCACATTGAACAGTGGCAGGCGCCCATTTCGTCATTTACAGGCTTCGCCGAAAACTGCACTGCACCACAGAGGCAGCGACCTTCCAACTTAGCACCATCAGACATTTTTAAATCCTTCAGCTAACGTGACAGATTAATTTGACTTCGCTTTCTCATCGCCCGGAAGCACATAATCTGTTGCTTCCCACGGGGACAAGAAATCAAAATTACGGAATTCCTGACGCAGCTCAACCGGCTCATAAACAACGCGTTTGACCTGATCATCATAACGGACTTCGACAAAACCGGTCAGCGGGAAATCCTTACGCAACGGATGACCTTCAAAACCGTAATCTGTCAGCAGTCGGCGCAGATCCGGATGACCGGAGAACAGAATGCCGTACATGTCGTAAGCTTCACGCTCGTACCACAATGCACCCGGATAAACGCCGGTGATTGACGGCACCGGTGTATCTTCATCGGTGATGACACGAATGCGGATACGCAGGTTATGACGCGGCGACATCAGCTGATAGACCACATCAAAACGATTGACGCGGCCCGGATAGTCCACACCGCTCAGATCGGTGAAATTCACGAACTGGCACTGCACATCATCGCGCAGGAATGTCAGCACAGAAATAATCTGGCTGCCCGGCACGGTGATGCTCAGCTCACCGTAACGCAGTGATGTTTCATCGATCTTGCCTTCAAGGCGTTCGGACAGATAGGCCGAGAGTTCATTGAGAGCTTCTTGAATCATCATATCCCCCAATCAACGCTCAATCGTACCGGTGCGGCGAATCTTCTTCTGCAGCATCAGAATGCCGTAGAGCAGCGCTTCAGCGGTCGGAGGGCAGCCCGGCACATAGATATCAACCGGAACAACACGGTCACAACCACGTACAACAGAATAGGAGTAATGGTAGTAACCACCACCATTCGCGCAGGAGCCCATGGAGATCACATAGCGTGGCTCCGGCATCTGGTCGTAAACCTTGCGCAGCGCAGGAGCCATTTTATTGGTCAGCGTACCAGCAACAATCATCACGTCGGACTGACGCGGAGACGCACGCGGCGCAATACCGAAACGCTCAGCATCATAGCGCGGCATGGAAATATGCATCATTTCCACAGCGCAGCAGGCCAGACCGAAAGTCATCCACATCAGCGAGCCGGTGCGCGCCCATGTAATCAATGCATCAGCAGAGGTAACAATGAAGCCCTTATCGGAGAGTTCATTATTCAGCTCACCGAAAAACGCATCATCCTGACCGATCAGCTTGCCGGTATTCGGATCAATAATACCCTTAGGGCGGGGAGCTATCAGCGTCCCGCCACCCATATTGGCATTAGAAGACATAGTGTTTTGGCCAGAGGTCAATCCCATTCGAGGGCTCCCTTCTTCCATTCATAAATGAAGCCGATGGTGAGCACACCAAGGAAGACCATCATGGACCAGAAACCAAACATGCCAATTTCACCGAAGGACACAGCCCACGGGAACAGGAATGCAACTTCAAGGTCGAAGATGATGAAAAGAATGGATACCAGATAGAAACGCACGTCGAATTTCATGCGCGCATCGTCAAATGCATTAAATCCGCACTCATAGGCGGATAGTTTTTCTGGATCCGGCTGTCTGTACGCGACCAGGAACGGCGCTACCAGCAACGCAATTCCGATCACCATTGCCACGCCAATAAAAATGACGATCGGCAGATAGGAACTTAAAAGCTCGTTCATTACCCTATTTCCGGCTTCAAGATGTAAAGTTGTGCACTACATAAGCCATTTGACGGCTACAGCCATGTGACACATTGCACCTTACAATCAATCTCGCCCAAACAGCTTCAAATGGCGTGCCGTGCGAATACAGTGCTTTGTGTGGGGACGGTTATCGTAGTCAACCCGATTGCGCAAGCCTTTAAAGCACATGACTGCCCTGCGCTCACACGGATATGATTAATAAAAGCCATCCTGTTAACAACTCCGTGCCGCCCGCGTTTGCGCAGACACCAGCAGTCATCACATCACTATATTACACAAATTTCCGTAAAAATCATTCGGCTCTGATTTGCAGGTTAAAAAGAATCTGTTTCACGCCGCAATGCGAGTCGCCCCTCACCTCATGCGGCACATCATACAAAATGCGTAATCAGCCTATAGATGAATCAATGTATTTAAAAACCTGATATTTTTTTGATTTATTTTTATAGGAAATGCCAATGCACACACCACTTGGCGTCATTACAGGATTATTCACCCTGACCGCCGCACTCCTGTCCGCAACCACCGGGATATTCGCTTATATCCTGCTGGACGGCAGCGGATCACCGACACTTATCGAAATCGTCGCCGTCAGCTTCCTGCTCATCAGCCTGATCGCATTCACCACCATCCCACGGAAACCGACGAAACCACTTCAGCAGCCCTGCCGCCAAAATTGAAAAACAGGCAGCAATCCCCGCTCCTGCGGATATGCATTATAATATATAGACCATAGAAAAGGATAATTGGCGGGGTGCGCCACTTTCTCTGAACTGTATTTTAAAGAAGAGAAAGTGGCGCGAGTGACGGGGCTCGAACCCG
>WPCJ01210701.1_pt1 | contig 120005 bp, 122 predicted proteins | sample 5399831 | NCBI WGS metagenome assembly WPCJ01 (sample SAMN12869470, study PRJNA574797) | sludge metagenome | isolation source: wastewater treatment of pH10 | place: China:Beijing | collected 2019-05-20
GGCGAGGCTGCCGGCACGCCGACCGGCCGCGTCGAGAATGCCAACGCCGCCGCCCGCGTCGAGCCGCGCCGCGAAGGCTACTACAACGCGATCCAGATTTATCCGTGGAGCGAAGGCGCGCTCTATCAGGTCTATGCCGCAGTTGGGCAGATCACGACCATTGCGCTGGAGCCGGGCGAGAGCCTGACCGGCGCGGGGCCGATCGCGGCCGGCGACACCGCGCGTTGGATCATCGGCGACACCGAGAGCGGCAGCGGTGCGAACCGCCGCGTCCATATCCTTGTGAAGCCGACACGCACGGACATTTCCACCAACCTTGTCGTCACCACCGACCGGCGCACTTACATGATCGAGCTGCGCGCGCGGGAAACGCTCTACATGCCGGCCGTGGCATGGGCCTATCCCACACCGCCAGCAGGCCAGCGCCAGACCGTCCCGGCCGCGCCGATCATCCCGGCCGAGGCTGCGAGGAACTACCGCTACGGCCTGACAGGCGATAGCCCGCCATGGCGACCCATCTCCGTCTTCGACGATGGCCGCCGCGTCTATGTCGTCTTCCCGGCCGGGATCGTGCAGGGCGAGATGCCGCCGATCTTCGTGCTCGGCTCCGATGGCGAGCCGCAGATCGTCAACAGCCGCGTCCATCAGAACATCCTGATCGTGGACCGCCTGTTCGGCGCGGCCGAGCTGCGCCTTGGCAGCGGCAGCCGCCAGCAGACGGTCAGGATCGTCCGCATCAACCCGCCGCAGGCCGCCGCCGCGCAGCCCGCCAGCGCGACCGGAGACTCCCCGTCATGACAGACACCACTATCACCGACACCGCCGCGCCCATGCGGCTACGCGCCGAAACGCCCCGCGTCACCCGCCTGTCCCGCAAGATGCTGGCAGGCGTCGGTGCCGTCGCCTTGCTCGGCATCGGCGGGGCGCTCATCTACGCTCTCCAGACCCGCGATGCAGGACCGGGCGGCGAGGAACTCTATTCTACCGAGAACCGGCCCACGGCGGACGGCCTGTCGGGCTTGCCGCGCGACTATACCGGCCCGGTTCTCGGCCCCGCGCTGCCCGGAGATTTGGGCCGCCCCATCCTCGATGCGCAGAACAGGGGCCAGCCGGTTGCACCGCCCGTCATGGCGACGCCCGCCGTCGATCCAGAGGAAGAACGCCGCCGCGCCGAGGAAGAAGCCGCGCGCTTGAGCAACCTGTTTTTCCAGTCCGGCCCGCGCACGGGAGCACCAGCAGGAACGGCCATGCCCGGCCTTGCCGGTCTTGGCCTTGGTGGACAGCCTGCGACGCAGGATCGGCACACGGCTTTCCTCAATGGACCCGTGGACCGGCAGACCGTCGCGCCGGATCGTGTCGCGCCGCCGGCATCGCCCTATATCCTTCAGGCCGGGGCCGTGATCCCCGCTGCGTTGATAACCGGCATTCGCTCCGACCTTCCGGGCCAGATCACAGCGCAAGTCACCGAGAACGTCTATGACAGCCCGACCGGCTCGCTGTTGTTGATCCCGCAGGGCACCCGCATCATCGGCCAATATGATGACGGCGTGACCTTCGGCCAGCGCAGGGTGCTTTTGGTGTGGAACCGCCTGATCCTGCCGGGCGGCCGTTCCATCGTTCTGGAGCGCCTGCCGGGCGCGGACGCCAGCGGTTACGCCGGCCTTGAGGATGGCGTCGATTATCATTGGTGGGATCTGATGAAGGCGGCCGGACTGTCCACGCTGCTCGCGGTCGGGACGGAGTTGGCGACCAGCGACGAGGACCGGCTTATCCGGGCCATCCGCGACGGTGCGCAGGATACCGTCAATCAGGCGGGCCAGCAGATCGTTCAGCGCCAGTTGCAGGTCGCGCCGACGCTCACCATCCGGCCCGGCTTCCCGGTCAGGATCATCGTCACCCGCGACCTTGTGTTCGAGCCGGCAGGAGGTTGACAATGACCAAGCTGAAACTCGGCCCGCTGCCCGACGACAAGCCCGTCAAGGTGACGGTAGAGCTGCCCGCGCCGCTTCACCGCGATCTGGTCGCCTATGCCGAGGTGCTGGCCCGCGAGAGCGGCCAGTCCGCCGCCGATCCCGTCAGGCTGATCGTGCCCATGCTGGAGCGGTTCATCGCCACGGATCGCGGTTTCGCAAAGGCACGGCGGGAAGCAGGACAGACCATAAAAACATGAGCTTGAGTTGGTATATGTGCGTGGCAAGAGCAAAAAATTGTACGCAGCTACCTGTTTTCCATGACGGGGATATGCTAACCATCAAGCATCCTGCGACGCGGCATGTGCTTCGTCATGCGCCCTTGAAACCATCCGCTACGGAGCATACGTTACACCCATGATGTTCATTTCCACATTCTTCCCGCTGATCTGAACGACTGAAAGTCGTGCCGGCGCACCTGCGCCGTTCAGATTAAGACGGCCCTGCTGACGCGGAGGCCGAACGGAGAATGTGTTTGTAATGCCTAAATCTAAGCATGTCGGCCTGACTTCTGGTCAGGTCCAGAGCTTCATTGACGATGGGTTTGTCAAAATCGAAAATGCCTTCAGCGCCAACCTTGCAAAGCAAGGGAGGGACGAGTTGTGGGCGGATATAGGTCTGTCACCGGACGAACCTGAAAACTGGACTCAACCCGTTGTTCGAGTGGGGTTCAAGTCGTCGCCCCCCTTCATCGAAGCTGCTAACACGCCGCAACTGCACAAAGCCTACGACCAACTCGTTGGGGAAGGCCGATGGCTTGCCCCCAAAGGTGTTGGAACCTTTCCCATCCGCTTTCCGTCACCAGAATCTCCCGGTGACGACGGCTGGCATGTGGACGTGAGCTTTGGCACCGACAATCCAGATTTCATGGAGTGGCGGGCCAACGTTAAGAGTAGCGGACGCGCCTTGTTGATGCTGTTTCTGTTTTCGGATGTTGGTCCCAATGACGCGCCTACGAAAATACGAAAAGGGTCACATGCGGCGATTGCACGTGAGTTGCTGCCCTACGGCAATGCAGGCGCGACACTCAGGCAACTTTCCGAGAATGGCTACGCCTCTACGGAAGGTTGCGATGTTGCGTTGGCAACAGGTGCGGCGGGCACCGTCTACCTATGTCACCCATTCATCGTCCATGCGGCGCAACCTCATCGAGGGGAGCAGCCGCGTTTCATGGCACAGCCGCCGCTGCTGCCGAAGGACGAGTTTGATCCGGCGCTACCTCCATCGCCGGTCCAGATCGCCATCCGTCAGGCATGTAGGCTGACGTTCTAAGCCAAGAGGCATCCGGGGCCGCAACGCGGCCCCGGATGTTGCTGGTTATCCGCTAGTGTCTCTGCAACTGACGCAGGGGTGCCGCCAGCGCATAGGCGCAAATGCGGCACGCTACAGGCCGCCGACTGCCCTCCATGGTTCGCTTAATTCCGGGACCGTGAGTGCCCCGGAATCCACCAGAGCCAAGGAGGATTCCATGTGCGCAGAGCGCCGCCGCGCCCGCAAAGGGCGACCGCGACAGCCGGTTCCCGAGACACTTCCCGACGATCTTTTCGACTATGCCGACGAACCCACGTCGGACGGGCGGGAGCGCCGAAGGTCGCCGCTTCGCATCGTCGATGTGGAGTCGTTGCCTGTCTTCGACGACTGGCCCGAGAAGGTGCCGGTCACCGAGGAAGAACTGCAAATCTTCGAGCGGTATTTCGGCGACGTGCTCGACCGGCTGTTCGGCCCCATCGACGATCCTGACAATCAGGGCTTGAAATCGTTATCCTCTGATGATAACAGTAAGTCATGAGCGAGGATCGTGACCCGAGCCTCGACACGCTTCTGGACCTCGACGGTCAGGTGCTCGTTGTCGATCCCGAGAGCGGCCATTGGGTAAAGTTCGTCGTCACCCGCGTTCCGGTCTCGCCGGAGAAGCCGCACGGCCTCGATTACTCGCTCACGCTTCACGGGCCTTCGGGCGAGCGGCTGGTCGGCTTCGACAACGCCCATCCGGTCGGCCGGGGCAGGCGTGGCGGGCCGATGGACCATCGGCACCGTCTCCAGACCGTGAAGCCTTACGCCTACGAGGATGCGGCCACGCTGCTGGCCGACTTCTGGCAGGCGGTGGACGCGGTGTTGAAGGAGCGAGGCGTGCTATGACCACATTGAAAGTCGGGATTGCCGGCTACGATGAGATGAAGGCCCGCACCATGCGGATCGCGCGCGGCGAAGAAAAGCCGGCGGCCGACGATCCGAAGGTGTGGTTCACATCCATGGAATCCTTCGCGCAGCTCCTTTCCAGCGGGAACCGCGAGCTGCTGCGCGTCATCGACGAGCAGTCGCCCGGCTCGCTGGAGGAACTGTCGCGGATCACGGGGCGGGCGAAGCCCAACCTGTCCCGAACCCTCAAGAAAATGGCGCGCTACGGCCTGATCCGCATGGACCCCGGCGAGGGCCAGAAGCTCGTGCCCAAGGTGCTGCATGATCGCGTGGAGCTGGCGTTGCCCTTGCTCGAACGCCGCGCGGCGAAAGGAGGCCAATGATGAGCATTCAGTCCCCACACGTCGCCCTGCGCGCCGCGCTCTATCTGCGCGTCTCGACCGCCCGGCAGGCCGAGCATGACGTGTCGATCCCCGACCAGCGCAAACAGGGCGAAGCCTATTGCGCTTCGCGCGGCTACCAGCTTGTCGAAACCTTCGTCGAGGCCGGAGCATCGGCGACCAACGACCGTCGCCCCGAGTTCCAACGGATGATCGAGGCCGGCACCAGCAAGCCCGCGCCGTTCGACCTGGTGGTGGTTCACAGCTTCTCGCGTTTCTTCCGCGATCACTTCGAGCTGGAGTTCAACGTCAGGAAGCTCGCCAAGAATGGCGTCCGGCTGGTGTCCATCACACAGGAAATGGGCGACGACCCCATGCACGTCATGATGCGGCAGATCATGGCGCTGTTCGACGAATACCAGTCGAAGGAGAACGCCAAGCACGTCCTGCGCGCCTTGAAGGAGAACGCCCGCCAAGGCTTCTGGAACGGTTCGCTTCCGCCCATCGGCTACCGCGTCGTCGATGCCGAGCAGCGCGGCGCGAAGATGAAGAAGAAGCTGGAAATCGACCCGCTGCACGCCGACACCGTGCGGCTGATCTTCCGCCTTGCAACGGAAGGCGACGGCACGTCCGGCCCCATGGGCGTCAAGAACATCGTCAGCTACCTCAACAGGAACCACATGTTCACCCGCAGCGGCGGGCGTTGGGGCATCGGCCAGCTCCACCGTATCCTGACCCGGCGCACCTATATCGGCGAGCATCGGTTCAATCGCCGTTCCAAAAAGGGTGACGTGAAGCCCGAGGAGGAAATCGTCACCGTCGCGGTGCCACCGCTGATCGACCTTGAGACCTTCGAGGCGGTGCAGAGGCGCTTGCAGGTCAATAATCCGAAGGTGACGCCGCCGCGCGTGGTCAGCGGCCCAAATCTGCTGACCGGCATTTGCCATTGCGGCAATTGCGGAGGTGCGATGACGCTGCGCACCGGCAAGAACGGCCGTTATCGCTATTATGCCTGCTCGATCCGGGCGCGGCAGGGCGAGACCGGCTGCAAAGGCCGCGCGATCCCCATGGACAAGCTCGATCGCATAGTGGTCAGCCATATCGAGGAAAGGGTGCTGGACCCCGAGAGGATCGAAGATGTGCTCGCCTCGCTGCTCGACCGCCGGCAGGAGAGCGTCGAGCGGCGCAGCCAGCACATTGCAGAGCTGAACCAGCGCGCGGCCGAGGCCGACATGCGCCTCAAGCGGCTTTACGACGCTATCGAGGCTGGTTCGCTCGACCCGGCCGAAGCCGCCCTCGGCGAGCGGATAGCGGGCCTTACCGCGCTACGGGATCAGGCACGCGCCGACGCCGAAAGAACCGAGGCCATGCTGAAAAGCTCGGCCCATCAGGGCCTCACAGGGGCAGCCGTGCGGGAACTGGCGAGTGAAGCCCGCACCCGACTCCGGCTTGGAAAGGGCGGCTATCGGCGGGAACACGTCCGGGCCTTCGCCCAGCACGTCGAGGTCGCGGACGACGCAATCTACATCAAAGGCAGCAAAAGCACCCTGTTGAGGACGCTGGTAGCCACTAAGGGAGGGAAAACGGCGGAAATCGGCGTTCCCGGTTTTATACCGAGGTGGCGGAGAGAGCGGGATTCGAACCCGCGAGACGGTTCCCCGCCTACACACTTTCCAGGCGTGCGCCTTCGACCACTCGGCCACCTCTCCGCGTGCGCCATCGTTTTGAAAAACTGAATGGCGCGGGGCTCATCTAGTCGATCCGGCAAGGAATGCCAAGACCACAAAGCACTATTGATGGCCCGTAGTCGCAGGTTGTTACCTTTGTTGCCCTGAAAGGCGTTTCGTCTTTGCCCCAGGCATCCAGGTGGATGCTGTTGCAAAGCGCATTGATCGGCAACTCGCTGGCCTATGCGCTGCTCCAGGCGACAAGGAGAAACGGTCCGTCGCTGCCGGAGATTGCACAATACGTCCCGACGCCATATCTGTCTGACGATGGCAGTCCGGTTGCCGGCAAACCCGATCAGCGAACACATCACGAAGGATCGTCATGTTCCGTTTCCTGTTCCGTCTCATGGCCACGGTCTCGCTCGCGGTTGCGGTCATCATGGCGGTTCTCGACGTGACCCGCACGATCGCGGGCGCGCGGCTTGTCATGACGCCGCTTGGAGAGAGCTGGGCGAGCGTGGCGCCGGGCACTCTTGAAAACCTGCAGTCGTTCGTCACGGAAAGAGCGCATCCCCTGCTCTGGAACCCCGTGATGACCTTCATACTGGAACAGCCGGGCTTTGCCGTCCTCGGGGCGCTTGCGCTCCTGCTCTATGCCATAGGGCATCGGCCGGAACGGCGCATCGGGCGTTTCGTCGTCGAAAACTGATGCTCCAAACCGATGCCGGCCTCTCATCGAAGGCCCGGCTCATCCTAGACAAGGAGAAATGCATGTTTTTCCTCGATAATCTGTCCAGCAGGAAGCAACAGCTTCCCAAGATGGAAGAAGCCCTGCCCGGTCGGCCGGAGCCGATCGCGACGGCTGCCTCCCATTTTGTATCCGGACGCCCGCTCAAGGGCCCATACCCCGAGGGTATGGAAACCGCCATGTTCGGTCTCGGCTGTTTCTGGGGCGCGGAGCGACTGTTCTGGCAAACGGATGGCGTATGGGTGACCGCCGTTGGCTACGCAGGAGGGCTCACGCCCAATCCGACCTATCATGAGACCTGCACCGGCCTGACCGGCCATGCGGAAGTTGTTCGCGTCGTCTTTGACCCCAGGGTCGTTTCCTATGCCGAGTTGCTCAGGATATTCTGGGAGGCGCACGACCCGACGCAAGGCATGCGTCAGGGCAATGACATCGGCACGACCTATCGGTCCGCGATCTACACGTTCGGCGACGCCCAGTTCCGGCAGGCGAAAGACTCGCTGGACATCTATCAGGCATCGCTGCGTGCGGCAGGCCGGGGCAGGATCACGACCGAAGTGCTGCCGGCGCCAACCTTCTATTTCGCGGAGGAGGAGCATCAGCAGTATCTCGCGAAGAACCCCCGGGGCTATTGCGGGCTGCGGGGAACGGGCGTCGCCTGCGCCGTGGGCTGAGGCCGCAACGGTTACGCGATGGGCCTCGGCATGGCTGCATCAGCAGCCAACGACGACATTTTTCACCAGACAAGATTCCGCGTGAGTTTTCTGAGGCGGCATGCAAGATTAAAAAATGAGCTGTGGGCTAGGCCCTTGCGCATACGTTGGAACCTGCAACCGGGCGCCGAAGGCGACAACAAAACTACGAGGTGTGGAACACATGAAACGTATATTGTTCGGCTTTGTGGCCGCCACCGCACTGTCCTTCTCCGCATATGCGCAGGACGTGAAGCCTGCCCTGCTCTATGATCTCGGCGGAAAGTTCGACAAGTCGTTCAACGAGGCCTCTTTCAACGGCGCCGAGAAGTTCAAGGCCGAAACCGGCATCGAATATGTCGAGTTCGAAGTTTCCAACGCTTCTCAGCGCGAGCAGGCGCTACGCCGCTTTGCCGAGGACGGCCGCAACCCGATCGTGATGGCGGGTTTTGCCTGGTCGGATGCGCTGGAGAAAGTTGCGACCGATTTTCCCGACGTCAAGTTCGCGATCATCGACATGGTCGTCGACAAGCCCAACGTCCGTTCGCTGATCTTCAAGGAGCATGAAGGCTCTTATCTGGTTGGCATCCTGGGAGCGATGGCGTCCAAGACCAAGAAGGTCGGCTTCGTCGGCGGCATGGATACCGCCCTTATCCGCAAGTTCGGCTGCGGTTATGTCGGTGGCGCCAAGGCCGCAGGCGCGACCGAGGTCATCCAGAACATGACGGGCGACACGCCTGCCGCATGGAACGATCCCTCCAAGGGCGCGGAAATCGCAAGGACGCAGATGGACCAGGGCGCCGATGTGATCTACGCGGCAGCCGGCGGAACCGGCGTCGGCGTCCTGCAGGCCGCCGCGGACGCGGACAAGCTGAGCATCGGCGTCGATTCCAACCAGAATGGATTGCATCCCGGCAAGGTGCTGACATCGATGCTCAAGCGCGTCGACGTTGCGGTGTACAACGCCTTCATGGATGGCAAGAACGGCACCTTCACCGGCGGCCTCAACAATCTCGGCCTCAAGGAAGAGGGCGTGGACTACGCGCTGGACGACAACAACAAGGCGCTCATCACCGACGAGATGAAGGCCGCTGTCGAGAAGGCCAAAGCCGACATCATTGCCGGAACGCTGGAAGTGCACGACTATATGGCGGACAATGCCTGCCCCTACTGACTCGTAGCGCTCATTCTTGAATGAAGCCGCTGGATGATTCCGGCGGCTTTTTCGTTGGTCAGGGAGAAGAGAGAACCGGGGCCGCCTGCGGGTGAAGCGCCGAGTTAACGCCGACCAGATAGCCGAAAGTGAAGGCGAAGATGAGCGCGAGCGCAACGATCCCCGCCTTGCGGACCGTTGGTGACTGCCGGTTGGCTACCGGGACCACGGGAGCGACCACGGTGGACGCGGTCTTTCCGATGAGATTGTCCGTCTTGCGCCGGCCGAACGTCACCTTTCCGGGCATCTCCCGCTTGCGGTCTTCCTCGGTTATCGGACGTTTGATACCGCCGGCCAGCATCTGGGGCAGAGCCTCGATGCGCTCCTTGATGAGCATCCACGGATCACGCTGCACCGCCTCGGGATGCTCCCCGGATGCCGGCGGGCGGCCGATCGCATTCAGGCGCTCGGCCATTTCTACCATGGCCTCACGAAACGCAGAATCGACCTCGAGATCCCGCTCGGCGCGTTCACGCTCCTGCCCGTCCATGAGACCGAGCACATAGCGCCCCGCCCTGTCCATGCGATCACCGGTGTCGTCCACGCCAGTTTCCTACCAATGCGGCGGCTTCGTCACGGGGACGTCCGGCGCAACCTGCTCCTCCAGCTCGAGGAACCGGTCGGCCAGCAATTCGAGTTTCTTGCGCAGCATGTCGATCGTCTTCCATTGTTCCGCGATCTGGCCCGACAGTTCCCCGATGGTCTTTTCCTGTTCCGCACCGCGTATTTCCAGCGTCGTCAATCGATCTTCGGCAGTCATCATGACGAGAACCTTACCCCACCCGCTGCGCCCCCACCCGGCCGCCTGCGAAATTGACAAGCGGCGACACCTTTGTCGAGATGGCCGCGCAAAGCCTGTCCCGGAGTCGATTGGCAGTCGATATGCACCATGCTAGCTCTTGCGGACAATAAAAATCACGCGCCGACGGGTCTGTATGTCCAACGCTGCAATCGAGCTCATCGGCATCAACAAGAGCTTCGGGGCCGTCAAGGCCAACCGCGACGTGAATATCGTCATCGAACGCGGCTGCATACAGGGCATAGTCGGAGAGAACGGTGCCGGCAAGTCGACCCTCATGTCCATCCTCTATGGCTTCTACCAGGCCGACAGTGGAGAGATCAGGATCGACGGCGTTCCGGCGACCATAAAGACGCCCAATGACGCCATAGCGCTTGGCATCGGCATGGTACACCAGCACTTTATGCTGGTGGAGAACTTCACCGTCCTGGAAAACATCATCCTGGGTGCGGAGCGCGAAGCACTGCTTAAGCGCACGATCGCCAATGCGCGCACCGAGCTCCGGCGGTTGGAGGCGGAATACGGGCTGGAAGTCGATCCCGACGCGATGATCGAGGATCTCCCTGTCGGCCTGCAGCAACGCGTCGAGATCCTTAAAGCGCTCTATCGCGGGGCCGAAATCCTCATCCTCGACGAGCCAACCGGGGTTCTGACGCCGGCCGAGGCCGATCATCTGTTTCGCATCCTTAGATTGCTGAAGGAGCAGGGTAAGACCGTCGTGCTGATCACGCACAAGCTCCGCGAGATCATGGCCATCACCGACAGGGTCTCCGTGATGCGTCAGGGAACGGTCGTGGCGACGCGTGAGACGGCGAAAACCTCCGTCGAGGAGCTTGCGGAACTGATGGTGGGGCGCCGCGTTCTGCTTCGCGTCGAGAAGGCCGAGGCGCGGCCGGCGGATACGAGGCTTACGGTCAGTAACCTCACTGTCCGGGACTCGCGGAACGTGACCATGGTCAAGGAAGTCTGCTTTGACGTGCGCGGCGGCGAGATCGTCGGTATCGCGGGAGTTGCCGGAAACGGTCAGTCCGAATTGCTGGAGGCGATTGCAGGCATCCGCCGTGCCGCGTCCGGATCCGTCCTGCTCGACGGAAAGCCGATCGATGTGACCGGGCATGCCGATCCGGGAGAGTTGCGCGACCGGGGACTGGCGCACGTCCCCGAGGACCGGCATCAGGTCGGCCTCGTTCTGGCCTTCGAGGAGAACGAGAACTCCATCCTCGGCTACCATGACCGTCCGCAATACTTGAAGGGGCCGTTTCTCGACGTGGCGGAAATCCGCGCGGACGCGAGGAAGAAGATAGAGAAGTTCGACATCCGGCCTGCCAACGAGCGGTTGAAGACCGCGAATTTTTCCGGCGGCAACCAGCAGAAGATCGTGCTTGCGCGCGAGATGGAGAAGGATCCCGACGTCCTGATCATCGGCCAGCCGACGCGCGGCGTCGACGTTGGCGCGATCGAATTCATCCACAAGCAGATCATCGCAATGCGGGACCGCGGCAAGGCGGTGCTGCTGGTCTCGGTAGAACTGGACGAGATACGCTCGCTGTCGGATCGCGTCCTCGTGATGTTCGACGGGCGGATCGTGGGCGAACGCAGCCCGGATGTGAGCGAGGGTGAACTCGGGCGTCTGATGGCGGGGATCGAGAATCGGGAGGCAGTGGCGTGAGTACCCCCTATGCAAAACTGCCGGCCTGGGTCGATTACGGGCTGCTGCCGCTCATCAATCTGGTCGTAGCATTCGTGGTCGCCGGTCTCGTCGTGCTGCTAGTCAACGAAAATCCGTTTCGCGCGGCCGTCATCCTGATCGAGGGAGCGTTCGGCAGCGGCCAGGGCATCGCCTATACGCTCTACTATGCAACCAACTTCATCTTCACCGGCCTGGCGGTCGCGGTCGCCTTCCATTGCGGGCTCTTCAACATCGGCGGCGAAGGCCAGGCCTATATTGCCGGGCTCGGCGTCGGCCTCGTCTGCCTCGCCTTCGACACTGTGTTTCCGTGGTGGCTGACCTTCCCCATCGCCATCCTGGCGGCTGCGGCGTTCGGCGCATTCTGGGCGCTGATCCCCGCCTATCTGCAGGCCAGACGCGGCTCCCATATCGTCATAACGACCATCATGTTCAACTTCATCGCGGCATCGATCATGGTCTACATGCTCGTGGACGTGCTGAGGCCTGCCGGCTCCATGGCTCCGCAGACCAGAAAACTGGCTGAAGGCGCCCAGCTACCCAAGCTCGGCTGGCTGTTGTCGGAATTCGGCCTCACGGTGCGGCCTTCCGCCCCGCTCAACCTGTCGTTCATCCTCGCCCTGTTCATGGCGTTCGTGGTGTGGGTGGTGATATGGCGCACCAGACTTGGATACGAGATCCGCACCATGGGCTTCAGTCCGAAGGCGGCACGCTATGCCGGCATTTCCGAAGCGCGCATCATCATCGTAACCATGCTGTTTTCCGGCGCGCTCGCCGGCATGATGGCGCTGAACCCGGTGATGGGCGACCAGCATAACGTTTCGCTGGATTTCGTATCGGGCGCCGGCTTCGTCGGCATAGCCGTTGCCCTGATGGGTCGGTCGCATCCGGCAGGGATAGTACCGGCCGCCATCCTCTTTGGAATGCTGTATCAGGGCGGAGCCGAACTGGCATTCGAGATGCCCAACATTTCCCGCGACATGATCGTCATCATCCAGGGGCTCGTCATTCTGTTCGCGGGCGCGCTGGAACACATGTTCAGGCCCACAATAGAGGCTGCCTTCGCAACACTCAGCCCTCGCAGGACCTTGGCCGAGCCGAAAAGCGGGCGCGCCTGAGATGGAATTCTTCGACACGCTCGTCAACATCCTGAACTCGACGATACGCCTTTCGGTGCCCCTGCTTCTGGCCTGCCTGGCTGGCCTTTATTCGGAACGTGCCGGCGTCTTCGATATCGGGCTCGAGGGCAAGATGCTCGCGGGCGCATTCGCGGGCGCGGCGGCCGCGGCCGTCTACGGATCGGCCTGGATCGGCCTTGTCATGGCCGTGCTCGTCTCCGTCTCACTGGCGCTTGTTCATGGCTTCGCCTCGATCACACATCGGGGCAACCAGATCGTTTCCGGCGTGGCGATCAACTTCATCGCCGCCGGCTCGACCGTCATACTTGGTCAGGCTTGGTTCCAGGAGGGGGGACGCACGCCGTCGCTATCGGCCGACGCCCGCTTCGGCGCGATCACGCTGCCTTTTGCCGATGCTCTTCGCGGCGTGCCGGTGATCGGGCAGATCTACTCGGGCCTGTTGTCCGGTCATACGCTCCTGGCCTATATCGCCTTCCTCGCGGTGCCTTTCACATGGTGGGTGCTTTTCCGTACGCGCTTCGGCCTGCGCCTGCGCGCCGTCGGCGAGAACCCGGCCGCTGTCGACACCGCGGGCATCTCGGTCGCCTGGCTGCGCTATCGCGCCGTCATCTGCACGGGCATCCTCACCGGGCTTGCCGGCAGCTATCTTGCGCTCTCGCAGAACGCGGGCTTCGTGAAGGACATGACGGCTGGCCGCGGCTACATCGCGCTGGCCGCGCTGATCTTCGCCAAGTGGAAACCGGTTCCGGCGATGTTCGCCTGCCTGCTCTTCGGCTTCCTCGATGCGCTGGCGATCCGTCTACAGGGCCGGCCGCTGGCCGTCTTCGAATGGCTGCCCCTGCTCCTGTCACTACTGGTCCTTACCGGCCTGATGCGTATCGCGAAGTGGAAGCCGCTGAAGTCGATAATCACCGCCGTTCTGGTCGGCGTCGCGGCCGCATGGGTGGTCAGCGTCCTCTATCCTTCTCTCCTCGCCGCCTTCCAGGGATCGCTGCTTGGAGCGCCCATCCGCGTGCCGGTGCAACTCATGCAGGCGCTGCCCTATATATTGACGGTTGTCCTGCTGGCCGGGTTCATCGGCAAGGCCATCCCGCCCCGGGCCGGCGGCGTGCCCTATGTCAAGGAGCGGTGAGCCAACCCGACAAATAGAGGCTGTCATGTCCCACGATCTGTTTCTGGCGGCAAAGACCGCCATGGCGAAAGCCTATGCTCCCTACTCGAAATTTCCGGTCGGCGCAGCCTTGCGCACCGTCGACGGCCAGATTTTCTCCGGCGCCAACATCGAGGTCGCGTCCTATCCGGAAGGCTGGTGCGCGGAAACGACCGCGCTCGGTCACTATGTCATGGCGGGTGGCGGGGAAATCACCGAGATCGCGGTGGTTGCAGAACGCATGGCACGAATCACGCCATGCGGAGGCTGCCGCCAGAGGCTCGCCGAATTTGCCCGCCCGGATACCAGGCTGCATCTTTGTGACGAAACGGGAGTTGTCGAAACCGTCACCATGGGCGAGATGCTGCCCTTCGGTTTTGCGGGAGACATATTGAAATGACGACCGCCGTCGACATCCTCGTGGAGAAGCTAGGCGGGCTGAACCCCGACGTGGCGATCGTCCTGGGGTCGGGCCTCGGTACGCTTGTCAACGAAGTCGAGAACGCGATCCAAATCGATTATTGCGACCTGCCCGGCTTCCCGCGAAGCAGCGTCAGCGGACATGCGGGCAAGATCGTGGCAGGACGCTTCGCAGGCAGACCGGTCATGCTGCTCGCGGGACGCTCCCACTACTACGAACACGGCGACGCCGCCGTGATGCGCCCCGTCCTGGAAGCGCTTGCAGGGCTGGGCATAGCCAAGCTCATCCTCACCAACGCCGCCGGTTCGCTCAAGCCGGATATGCCGCCGGGTTCGGTCATGCTGCTCACAGACCACATCAATTTTTCCGGCGCCAACCCGTTGACCGGCGAGCCCACGGACAGGCGTTTCGTCGGCATGACCGAAGCCTATGATTCCTCTATCCGTGAAGCGCTGGAGACCGCCGCCAGGGCAACCGGAACGCCGCTGCATCACGGCGTCTACATGTGGTTCTCGGGTCCGTCCTTCGAGACGCCGGCTGAAATCCGGATGGCCCGTATCATGGGCGCGGACGCGGTCGGCATGTCGACAGTGCCCGAGGTGATTCTGGCCCGCTTCCTGGGCCTGCGCGTCGCCGCGTGCTCCGTCATAACGAACCTGGCCGCAGGGATGACGGGAAACGAACTGTCGCATGAGGAAACCAAGAGCATGGCGCCGATAGGCGGCGCACGACTAGCGTCTATCCTGAAACATGCGATCGGCACCGGACTGATCACATGACCATGCTGCCGCAGGAAATCATCCGCAGAAAACGAGACGGCAAGCCGTTATCGGGAGAGGAAATTGCAGCTTTCGTCGCCGGAATGACAACCGGCAAGGTCTCTGAAGGCCAGGTGGCTGCGTTTGCCATGGCGGTATTCTTCAACGGCATGAGCCGGGACGAGGCGGTCGCGCTGACGCTCGCCATGCGCGACTCCGGCGATACGCTGGACTGGTCCGATCTCCCGGGTCCCGTCACCGACAAGCACTCCACGGGAGGAGTGGGTGACAACGTCTCGCTCATGCTGGCGCCCATCGTTGCAGCGTGCGGTGCCTATGTACCGATGATTTCCGGCCGCGGGCTGGGCCACACGGGCGGCACGCTCGACAAGATGGATGCAATCCCCGGCTATGTCAGCCAGCCCGACACTACGCTGTTCCGCAAGGCAGTCAGAGCCTCCGGCTGCGCCATCATCGGCCAGACCGCCGCGCTGGCCCCTGCGGACAGGCGCTTTTATTCCATTCGCGATGTTACGGCGACGGTGGAATCGATCCCTCTCATCACGGCTTCGATCCTGTCCAAGAAGCTCGCCGCGGGGCTGCAATCGCTCGTTCTGGACGTCAAGGTCGGCAACGGGGCCTTCATGGCGAAAAGCCGCGATGCCACCGAACTCGCGACCAGCCTTGTGGAAGTGGCCAACGGTGCTGGAACCCGCACCTCCACGCTGATCACCGGCATGAACGAACCGCTCGCTTCAGCAGCCGGAAACGCCGTCGAGGTGCTCAATGCAGTCGATTTCCTGACCGGACGCCGGCGCGACCGCCGGCTTGGGGAGGTAACTCTCGCTCTCGCGACCGAAATGCTTATCGCGGCAGGCATCGCCGGCTCCAACAAGGAAGGCATGGCGCGTGCCTCCAAAGCGTTGGACAGCGGCCGCGGCGCCGAGGTGTTCGGCAGGATGGTTGCCGAACTCGGTGGCCCGAAGGATTTCGTCGAACGCCCGCTGGCATATCTTCCCGCAGCACCCCTGCAGCTTGAGGTCAAGGCGCCGAGCAACGGTTTCGTCACGGCGATCGCAACGCGAGACATCGGGATTGCGGTCGTATCCCTGGGCGGCGGACGATCAACGCCGGAGGATACGATCGATCATGCCGTCGGCATTACGGGCCTGCTGCCTGTCGGAGCCGAAGCGATCAAGGGCGAGCCGCTGGCGATCATCCATGCGCGCTCGAAGGAAGCTGCCGAGCAGGCCGCGCAAAGCATATTGGCCGCCTTTTCGATCGGCCATGTCAGGCCTGCCGCGCAGAAGGCTGTGATCAGGCGCATCGCCCCGATGACGTAGCGGAATCGGCCCGGACAATGGCCTTTCACTGCACCAGAAGAAGCGCCCCGTTTTCCACCTGATATTTGGCCAACCGCCTGAGGAAGCTGACGCCGATCAGCGTTCCTTCAAGCGCGCGGTCGTCAAGCACGATTGCGTCGACATTCTCGACGAGGATCCGGCCTATCTTAAGCTCGTCGATCGTCACCGCCGCGGCACGTGCCTCGCCATTGGCCGTCCTGACGGAATATTTGAAATCCGCCTGCGTGAACCGGATGCCGATACGTCGCGCCGTGGAGGCGTTCATCGCGACCAACGTCGCCCCGGTGTCGATCATCGCGTCCACGCTGCGGCCATTCAACCGGAAATCCGCGTTGAAATGCCCATACCGGTCGGCCGCTATCCGCACCTTGCGTCCCAGCAACACCTCGGTATTGGAGGGTTGTGGTGTTCGGGCTTCGGTCCCTTCGGGGCCTTCATGGGCAGCGGATTCCGGAGCTGATGTCGCGAGGAGACCGAGCAATGACGGCTGCCGCTCGTAGACGAACGGGACAGCCGCCAGCAGGACGGCGCAAACGATCGCGAAAATGACCTGACGCAACATGGCAAGTCCGTATTGGCCTGCCATACAACCTATGCGACCAGAGTCAGCACAGACTTAAGAGCGTCACGCGCCTTCCGGTTTGGCGCAGAATTCCGAAGCTTGTGTAAACGAAACGTAAATGCGCTATTTCGTTCCGTACATGCGGTCGCCGGCATCGCCCAGGCCGGGAACGATATAGCCCTTCTCGTTCAATCGCTCGTCGATCGACGCGGTGAAGACCGGCACGTCAGGATGCGCAGCCGTGAAGCGCTCCAGGCCCTCCGGTGCAGCCAGCAGGCACAGGAAACGCAAATTGGTAGCGCCCCTGCCTTTCAATTTGTCGATCGCCGCGATCGACGAATTCGCCGTGGCGAGCATGGGATCCACGACGATGACGAGCCGGTCGCTGAGGTCGCTCGGAGCCTTGAAGAAGTACTCGACCGCTTCCAGCGTATCGTGATCGCGGTAAAGCCCGATATGAGCGACACGCGCCGCCGGCACGAGATCCAGAAGACCTTCGAGCAGGCCGTTACCGGCTCTCAGCACCGACGCAAAGACGAGCTTCTTGCCTTCAAGCGTCGGCGCTTCCATGGTCTGGATCGGCGTTTCGATCGTCTTTGTGGTCAGTTCGAGATTGCGCGTAACCTCGTAGCCGAGAAGCAGCGATATTTCCCGCAGCAACCTGCGGAATCCGGCGGTCGACGTTTCCTTGTCACGCATGATTGTCAGTTTGTGCTGCACGAGCGGGTGGTCGACGACGGTTACGCCCTTCATTGTGCTCTCCGGATACCAAATACCGCCACAATCCTAGCGGCATTGGTGGGAGAAGGAAAATGCCAGGACGCGCGTGATCACAGCTTTCATCATGTGTATCCCGCCTGGGAACTGAATCGGCGAGCGTTCATTCTTGTTTTTTGGTGCTTGCATGAGTCCTGTGGGGCGCAAAGGAGAGATTTAATGAATATCCTGAGATTTTCGGCCATTGCCGCAGTGGCGGCTACAGTCGCCCTCGCCGGGTGCTCTGAAACGACGAGCCCGCAAGACCGCAGTGCGGGTACCGGTGCCCTGGTAGGTGCGGCAGGCGGCGCGCTTGTCGGGCAGGCGATCGGCCGCAACACCGGAAGCACGCTCGTTGGCGCCGCGGGCGGGGCGCTTCTGGGGGCCGCGGTCGGCACCGCCGCCGCTCCGAGGCAACAACAGCCGGGTGGTGAGATGTGCCGTTACCGCGACCGGAACGGCAAAATCTACATCGCGCCCTGCGACGAGCGCTATTACAGCGGACGCTACTAACCCTCTGCCCGCCCGAGTGCACGGCACTTCCGGGCCGTGAGAAGAAAAACAACCCGTAGCGCATGCTTGGTCCTCAAGCTGCGCTGCGGGTTCAGTTTTTAGTACCGTATCAAGTTCTGGTCTTGAGCCTCGCAAGCAACGCCGACCGGGTCTTGCGGTCAACGAACGCAGCCTCGACAGCAGTGCGGGTCACGTCGAGCAGTTCCCGGTCTCCCAGGCCGAAATATTCGGACGCGATGGCATATTCGCGTTTCAGGGATGTCCGGAAATAGGGCGGATCGTCAGAGTTGAGCGTGAGCTTCACCCCGGCGCGCAAGAGTGCGGGAAACGGATGCTCGGGAAAGCTGCGATACACCTGCAGGGCGATGTTCGAGCCCGGACAACATTCAAGAACCACGCCTTCATCGGCGATCCGCCGCACGAGATCAGGATTCTCGAAAGCGCGCACGCCATGTCCTATGCGCGAAGGACGGATATGGTCGAGCGCGGCCTGGACGCTTTCCCATCCGGTCAGCTCGCCCGCATGGACAGTGATGCCCAGCCCCGCCTCGCGGGCGATTTCGAACGCCCTGACATAGTCGTCGAACTCGCCGAACCGCTCGTCTCCGGCGAGGCCGAAACCCGTCACCAGCGGATTTCCGCATTTTGCGGCGAAACGCGCGGCCTGCTCGACCGCTTCGATACCCACATGGCGGACTCCGGTCACGATCATCCGCGCTTCTATGCCCGTCTTGGCGTTCGCGCGCAAAATGCCCTCTCCCAGGGCATTTGTATAAGCATGGGGGGAGAGCCCGGCCTTGCGAGCATGATCGGGCGAGATGAAGAATTCGGAATAGATGGCGCCGTCGCGGGCAAGGCCCGTCAGATAGTCCTCGGCGAGCCTCGCGTAATCGTCCTCGGTGCGGAAGAGGTCGGAAGCGAAGTCATATGCGGCAAGAAACGAAGTGAAGTCATGCCACAAGAACATGCCGTCGCGGATAAAGGGCGACGCATCGCGGCCGTATTTCAGGGCCTGTCCCAGGACGAGTTCGGGCGTCGCCGCCCCTTCTATGTGGCAGTGCAGTTCGGCTTTCAAAGGCATGCTGGACTTCCCGGTTGATCCCGCCCGGCGCGGCCTGACGCCGCGCCGGCAACCATAGCGCCAGGAAACATGATCGGCTATGGTCGCGCCGCCCAGGATTGGTACACGATAATGTCAGAACAACGTTCCACCGCCGCGACCGAGATGGAAACCTCCTACGGTTTCAGGAATGTCGCAGCCGGCGAGAAGCAGCCCCTCGTCAATGAGGTGTTTCATAAGGTCGCCGGCCGCTATGACCTCATGAACGACCTGATGTCGGCCGGCCTGCACCGTTTTTGGAAAGACGCCATGGTTAGCGCGCTCAATCCGCCAAAACGCGATGAATGGGCAGTTCTCGACGTGGCGGGTGGAACCGGCGATATCGCCTTCCGCATCATCGATGCCTCGCATGGCCACGCGCGGGCCACCGTGCTCGACATAAACGGGTCAATGCTGGCTGTCGGCCGCGAGCGCGCGGAAAAGAAGGGTTATTCGGCCAACGTCGACTTCGTCGAAGCCAATGCCGAGGAACTGCCGCTGGCCGACGATAGCTTCGACGCCTATACGATTGCCTTCGGCATACGCAATGTGCCGCGCATAGACCGTGCGCTGGCCGAAGCCTACCGCGTCCTGAAGCCCGGCGGACGCTTCCTATGCCTCGAATTTTCCGAAGTCGACGTACCATTGCTCGATCGCGCCTACGAGGCGTGGTCCTTCAATGCCATTCCACGCATCGGCGGGCTGGTCGCGGGAGAGCGCGAACCATATGCCTATCTCGTGGAGTCGATAAGGAAATTCCCCAATCAGGAGGCTTTCGCGTCGATGATCCGGACTGCGGGCTTCGACCGCGTAACCTACCGGAACTATTCCGGCGGAATTGCAGCGCTGCATTCGGGCTGGAAGCTTTGACGGGTCTCGCATCATGAGCGATGTCGGTTCCGCTTTGCGGCTGGCGCGGGCCGGCTGGATAATGGTGCGCGAGGGTGTCGTCGCCGCCCTGCCCGGCGAACAGCTTTCCGGCTTGCCCAGGTTCGGCTGGCGCGTCGCCCGCCTCTTCACCAAGCGACGGGCATTGCGGCGGGGCCGCAGTGACCGGCTCGCGGTCGCGATCGCACGGCTCGGCCCCTCCTATGTGAAACTCGGCCAGTTCCTGGCGACCCGCCCTGATGTCGTGGGCAATGATATCGCTCTCGACCTCGCGCTTTTGCAGGATCGGATGGACACGTTTCCGATGGCCGATTCGGTCGCGGCCATCGAAAGCTCACTGGGCCGCCCTGTCGACGATCTGTTCATCAGCCTCGGTGAACCCGTCGCCGCCGCCTCCATCGCGCAGGTACATGAGGCTGAAGTCGATGACGCTGGCCGGCGAAGGAAGGTCGCTGTCAAAGTGATCAGGCCGGGGGTCCGCAGGGCTTTCCTGCGCGATCTCGACACCTATTTCTTCGCGGCGCGCCTCCAGGAGCGCTATATTCCCGCCGCCCGTCGCCTGCGGCCGGTCGAGGTAACCCGCACTCTGGCGCAGACCACCAAGATAGAGATGGATCTGCGACTCGAGGCGGCGGCACTTTCGGAACTCGGCGAAAACATCAAGGAGGACAGAGGTTTCCGCGTTCCAGCCGTCGACTGGGAGCGCACGGGGCGCGACGTGCTGACGCTCGAATGGATCGGCGGGACAAAAATGTCCGACGTCGAGGGGCTTCGCGCGGCCGGACACGACCTGAAAGCGCTCGCGGCCACGCTCGTGCAGTCCTTTTTGCGCCACACGCTGCGGGATGGTTTCTTCCATGGCGACATGCATCCGGGAAACCTGTTCGTGGAGGCGGACGGCACGATAGTCGGTGTCGATTTCGGCATAACGGGCAGGCTCGGCAAGAAAGAACGCCGTTTCCTCGCCGAGATACTCTACGGCTTCATCACGCGCGATTACCGACGCGTCGCCGAGGTGCATTTCGAGGCAGGTTACGTGCCGCGCACGCACGATGTCGCCGCCTTCGCGCAGGCGATAAGGGCTATTGGCGAACCGATCCACGGACAGCCCGCCGAGACGATCTCCATGGCCCGACTGCTGACCCTGCTTTTCGAGGTGACGGACCTGTTCGACATGCAGACCCGCACCGAACTGGTGCTGCTCCAGAAGACGATGGTCGTGGTCGAGGGCGTCGCAAGGACTCTCGACCCGCATTTCAACATGTGGAAGACATCCGAGCCTGTCGTGGGCGACTGGATCAGGCAGAATCTCGGCCCCAAAGGGATGCTCGAGGATGCACGCGAGGGCATGAGCGCGCTTCTCTCACTGGCGCGCCAGGCCCCTGAACTTGCCCATCGCACGGAAAGACTGTCGCACGAGATCGACCGCATGGCCGAAAACGGAATGCGCTTCGACGATGAGACGGCGCGCGCGATCGGACGGGCAGAGGCCCGTGCCACGCGCTGGGGACGCGTTGCGCTATGGGTGATCGCCCTGACGCTTCTGTGGATCGCCGTCCGGCTTCACTGACCGGATCACGTGTGATAATGATTGCACTGCAATCATTATCTTCGGCAGGATGCAATCATTTGGCCAGCATAACGATCCGAAATCTGGATGATGGCGTGAAAGACCAGCTTCGCCGGCTGGCGGCCGAAAACAATCGCTCGATGGAAGAACAGGCGCGCGTCATGATCCGCGACACCGTTCGGGAGAAAACACCGGACGCTTCTCCTGTCGACACAGCCATAGCCGAACCGGCCGCAACATCGGTGGCGCGGCAAACTGCGGGCACGCTTTCGAACAAGCGCGTATTGCTGATCATCGGGGGCGGCATCGCGGCCTACAAATCTCTGGATCTGATCCGTCGCTTGCGCGAGCGAGGCGCCGGCGTGCGTTGCATCATGACGGAAGCCGCGCAGGAGTTCGTGACACCCCTGTCGGTCGGCGCATTGAGCGCGGATCACGTTTTCGCGAACCTGTTCGACCGCCAGGACGAGCACGATGTCGGCCACATCCGCCTGTCGCGCGAGGCCGATCTCATCGTCGTTGCGCCGGCGACCGCCGACCTTATGGCAAAAGCGGCGACCGGACATGCAAACGATCTTGCCTCCGCTGTCCTGCTCGCGACCAACAAGCCCGTATTGATGGCGCCCGCCATGAATCCGCGCATGTGGTCGCATCCTGCGACGCGCCGAAATCGTGCGCAGTTGCACAAAGACGGCATCGCGTTCGTCGGCCCGAACAGCGGAGAGATGGCGGAAGGCGGCGAGGCCGGCACCGGGCGGATGGCCGAGCCGCTGGAGATCGTCGCGGCCGTGGAAACCCTGCTCGTCCCGCAACCGAAGCCACTCGCCGGCAGGACGATCATCGTGACCTCCGGACCGACGCATGAACCGATCGACCCGGTACGCTACATCGCCAATCGCTCCTCGGGAAAACAGGGCCATGCGATCGCCGCCGCGCTCGCCGCGCTGGGCGCGGAGGTGCGCCTGGTTTCCGGACCGGTTTCCATTCCCGATCCCGCCGGCGTGAAGACAATCCATGTCGAGCGCGCTGAGGAAATGCGTGATGCGGTCGAACAACTTTTGCCAGCGGATGCCGCAGTCTTTGTCGCGGCCGTCGCGGACTGGCGAACTGCTGGTGCTGCCGACCAGAAGATCAAGAAAGTCGCCGGCAAAGGGCCGCCTGCCCTACAGATGGTCGAGAACCCGGATATTCTGGCGGGCGTCGGTCGACACGAGAAGCGCCCCTACCTCGTCGTCGGTTTCGCGGCCGAGACTCAGGACGTGCTGAAAAACGCCGGGGCGAAGCTCGAGAAGAAGGGCGCGGATTTCATCGTGGCAAACGACGTCGGCCCGACCGGAACCAGTTCAGGCGGCGTCATGGGTGGCGACAGGAACCGCGTGAAGATCGTTTCGCGATCCGGCGTCGACGAATGGCCCGAGATGACCAAGGACGAGGTGGCGATCCGCCTTGCAGCGCTCATTGCCGAACGGTTGAAATCCGGCAGGGCCTGACAGCGCCAAGCAACGAAAGGGCCTACACGTCCAGATTGGCGACGCTCAGCGCATTTTCCTGAATGAATTCCCGCCGCGGTTCGACATCGTCGCCCATCAGCCTCGCAAACAGATCGCCGGCTTCAGACGCGTCCGAAACCGTCACCTTCAGCAGTGAGCGGACATTCGGATCGAGCGTCGTTTCCCAGAGTTGCTCGGCGTTCATTTCTCCCAGGCCCTTGTAACGCTGCATCGACAGCCCCTTGCGGCCGGTGGCGAAGACAGCGTCGAGCAGCGCAATAGGCCCTGTAACGGTCTGGTTAAGATCCTTGCGGCGCAGCACGGGCGAACCGGCATATATTTCCGCAAGCCTCGGCGCGTAGCGGTCGAGTGCGCGGGCATCCGCAGAATTCACGAGCGCAAGGTCGATCTGCGCGTATTCGCGCACTCCCCGCACGGTACGTTCGAAGATGTAGCCGCCCGGCCCCTCGTTGGATGTCGACAGCCTTCCAGTCCAGCCGCGCTCCGTATCTTCGGCGATCGCATCGAGGCGAGCCGCAACCGCGTTCGCCATTTGCGTTGCGGACGCAAGATCCGACAGTACCGCGGGATTGAGCGCGCCGGCGATCGCCGCCTGCTCGACGACGCCCCGGTTGTAGCGGGTGTGGAGTCCGTTGATCAGCGAGCGCACCGCCAGCGCATCGTCGACGGCGGCGCGCAGGTCCTGCCCGGCGCGCACTTCCCCGGATCCGAGCGTCAGAGTCGCCTCGTCGAGCCCGAGGCCGATCAGGTACTCCTCGAACGCCTGTTCGTCCTTGAGGTACTGCGAGCTCTTGCCCCGGGTCACCTTGTAGAGCGGCGGCTGCGCAATATAGAGATGGCCGCGCTCGATCAGCGCCGGCATCTGCCGGAAGAAGAAGGTGAGCAGCAGGGTCCTGATATGCGCGCCGTCCACGTCGGCGTCGGTCATGATGATGATCTTGTGGTAGCGCAGCTTGTCCGGATTGAATTCGTCGCTGCCTATGCCGGTGCCGAGCGCGGTGATCATCGTTCCGATCATCTCGGAAGAAAGCATCCGGTCGAACCGCACCCGTTCGACGTTCAGGATCTTTCCGCGCAGGGGCAGGATCGCCTGGTTCTGGCGCGACCGTCCGCCCTTCGCGGACCCGCCGGCGCTATCGCCCTCGACGATGAAGAGTTCGGACTTTGCAGGATCCCGCTCCTGGCAATCCGCGAGCTTGCCCGGCAGCGACGTCACGCTGAGCGTCGATTTGCGGGTGATGTCGCGCGCCTTGCGCGCGGCCTCGCGGGCAGCCGCCGCCTGGATGACCTTTTCGACGACGATCTTGCCTTCGGTCGGATGTTCCTCCAGCCACGTCCCAAGGGCTTCGTTGACAAGACCCTCCACGACCGGACGCACCTCCGACGAGACGAGCTTATCCTTGGTCTGCGAGGAGAACTTCGGATCTGGAACCTTGACCGACAGCACTGCGGTCAGTCCCTCGCGGCAATCGTCGCCGGTCAGCGAGACCTTTTCCTTCTTTGTCAGCCCGGAAGATTCGCCGTAGCCGGTGACCTGACGCGTCAGTGCACCGCGAAATCCCGCAAGATGCGTACCGCCGTCGCGCTGGGGAATGTTGTTCGTGAAGGCGAGAACATTCTCGTGATAGCTGTCGTTCCACCACATTGCGACCTCGACGGTGATGCCGTCCCGCTCGGCCCTGATAGCCACCGGCTGTCCGATCAACGGCTTCTTGGCGCGATCGAGATATTTGACGAACTCGATGAGACCGCCGTCATAAAGCAACTCTGTCGATTTCACGTCGGCATGGCGCTGGTCCGTCAGCACGATGCGCACACCGGAATTCAGGAAAGCAAGCTCGCGCAGGCGATGTTCCAGCGTGGAGTAGTCGAATTCCACCATGGTGAAGGTTTCGGGCGACGGCTGGAACGTGATCTCGCTGCCCGAGCGGCCTTCATAGGTTCCGGGCTGCTTGTCCGCATGGTAGGATCCCACGACCGCGAGCGGCGCATCGGCCTCGCCATGCGAAAAGCTCATCTCGTGGATCTTGCCGTCGCGGTTGATCCGCAGGCGAAGCCACGATGACAGCGCATTGACGACAGAAACGCCGACGCCATGCAGGCCGCCTGAGACCTTGTAGGAATTCTGATCGAATTTGCCGCCGGCATGAAGCTGGGTCATGATGACTTCGGCTGCGGAAATTCCTTCGCCGGAGTGGATATCGGTGGGAATTCCGCGTCCATTGTCGCGAACCGTGCACGAACCGTCCGCATTGAGCGTGACCGTCACGAGATCGGCATGCCCGGCCAGCGCTTCGTCGATAGCGTTGTCCACCACCTCATAGACCATGTGGTGAAGGCCCGAACCGTCATCGGTATCGCCGATATACATACCGGGACGCTTGCGAACGGCATCCAATCCCTTCAAAACTCTGATGGAATCGGCACCATACTCAGCGCCCGCGCCGGCCTGATTCTCGGACTGATCGCTCATGGAATACTTTCGTCTGGATTACTGCGAAACAAATGCGCGTTCCTGCAATCGAATCGCGCATTTCCTGATGCCAGACATATAGGCGCTAACAGTCGCATTTCCAAGTTTGCGGCCTGTTTCCGGCTACGAAATCGAACCGCCGAGCGCCCTTTCTTTTCAAAGAGTTCGGCTGTCCGGCACAACACGACCTCAAAGAAACCGGTTGATGACCAAATGGCGAGATTGACCGGCCACCTTCAGTCCCGGATAGCACCGCTCATGAAGCCAGTTTCCAGCAATCCGCCACTCGTCGGAATAGTGCGCATGCCGCACGGACACGATCTGCCCTTGCCGGGCTATGAGACGGCCGGCGCTGCCGGAATGGATCTGCGCGCTGCGGTACCCGAAGACCGCCCCCTCGTCATCGTGCCGGGCCGGCGCGTGCTCGTGCCGACAGGCCTCATCCTAGAGATACCGGATGGCTTCGAGGGTCAGATACGCCCTCGCTCCGGGCTGGCGCTGAAGCATGGCATAACCTGCCTCAACACGCCCGGAACAGTGGACAGCGACTATCGCGGCGAGGTCAAGGTATTGCTGGTCAATCTCGGCGACGAGGACTGCCCGATCACGCGCGGCATGCGCATCGCACAGATCGTGTTCGCCAGGGTCGAGCGGGCATCGATCGAAGAGCGCAGCCTCGCCGGCACGACTGATCGGGGTTCCGGCGGATTTGGCTCCACGGGCGTCAATTGACCCATCCCCTCCCGGTACCTGTCGGATTTACACAGGCATCAAGGCAGCGCTAGGATCGCCGTAGCGTGCTGTTGCGCACCGGTTTCGATGGGCCGGTATTGATATTTCGGCACCATGGACGAGGGCGGTACCCTATGGACAAGGGCAAGACCTTTCGCGAACTCCACTATGGCGACTCGCCGTTTGTTCTCGCCAATCCCTGGGACATCGGAACCGCGAAGCTGCTCACGTCCTGTGGCTTCAAGGCATTGGCCACCACCAGCGCCGGTTATGCCTTTTCACGGGGACTTCCGGACGGCGGTGTGAGCTTCGACATCATGATCCAGCATTGCCGTGAAATCGTCGGCGCGACGGACCTGCCTGTTTCCGCCGATCTCGAACGCGGCAAGGGAAGCAGTCCCGAAAGTGCGGCGGAGACGATCTTCGCGGCGGAAGCGGCCGGGCTTGCAGGCTGCTCGATCGAGGATCACACGGGCGATCCCGAGAACCCGCTCTACGACTTCAGGCTGGCGGTCGAGCGCGTCAAGGCTGCCGCAGACGCCGCACGCGCGCTCAAGCGTGATTTCGTTTTCACCGCGCGCGCAGAGAACTTCCTGTGGGGCAAGCCGGACCTCGACGACACGATCCGCAGATTGCAGGCGTTCGAGGTGGCTGGAGCCGACGTGCTCTACGCGCCAGGCATCACCGACATCGAAACAGTCAAGGCGATCTGCTCATCCGTCTCGAAGCCGGTCAACGTGCTCGCCGTTCCCGGCATGAGCGTCAAGGCGCTTGGCGAGGCAGGCGTGCGGCGTATCTCGCTCGGCTCCAAGCTCACCACCTTCACCTTCGGCATGCTCGAGAACGCATCGCGTGAAATCCTCAATGAAGGCACTTTCGGCTTCGCACGCGCCGGCATGGCTTTCGCAAGAGCGCAGGCGCTTTTCGCGAGGTCCAACGACTAGCCGCGCTCCGCATAGGCGAGGCGTCGCTCTGCAGCACTGACCGATTTATGCATATGGACCATCATGGCCGCTGCAAAAAGCGGCGTGAGGAGGTTCAGGAGCGGCACCGCCATGAAGGCCGCGATCACCAGGCCTGCAAGGAAAACCTTGCCGGCATTTCTGCTGCGCAGTGCCTTGGCCTCACTTTCGGCATGGAAGCGCATCGCGGCGAATTCAAAGAATTCCCTGCCGAGCAGATAGCCGTTGACGAGAAAGAACGCGCCGATGTTGATGCCCGGCACCAGCAGGAGCAGCAGAGCGACGATATTTCCGACGATGATGACGGCAAGGAACTTCAACGTCAGAACGAACGAGCGAAGCGCAGGTACCGCCTTGCCCGGCGGATCGAGCGGATAGTCGTTGCGCTCCACCGTCTCGGCAATGTCGTCCAGGAAGAGCCCGGCCACGATAGCGGTGACGGGCGCGATCAGCAGGGCAAGCCCCAAAGCAAGGCCCAGTCCGGCAACTATCGCCGCGATCAGCCCGAGCCAGCCCGCCCAGGCCGGAAAGCCGGGCAGCATGGCATCGATCCAGGGCAGCGCAAGCCAATCGAAAAGCTCTTTCAGCCCCAGCCACATCGCGCCGAGCGCAAGCAGGGTCAGCCCAAGCGTCTTGACGAAGACAGTACGGAACTCCGGCGAGAAAAGCTGGCTGGCGGCGGCGCGGGCGGCTTGGAGGATCATGCGGCGGTATCCGTTTAAGAGGCAGATAGGCCGCCGCTGGCAATACGGCAAGGAATAGAAGGGTGCCGCGCCCGTGACGGCCGGGCGCCAGAGGATACTCCTAACGGCTTGATCGGCCTGCCGAAAACCGGATTTCCCTTTTCGCCCCATTGCTCTAGACCCGCGCGGGAGCCATGTGCCACATAGCCCTTTCCCGCCCGGAGGTTTTCATGAGCGAATACGACGTTCTCTGCATCGGCAACGCCATCGTCGACATCATCGCGCAATGCGACGAAGCGTTCCTGGCCGAGAACGCCATCATCAAGGGTGCGATGAACCTCATCGATCCGGAACGCGCCAAGCTGCTCTACAGCCGCATGGGCCCTGCCACGGAGGCCTCGGGCGGCAGCGCCGGCAACACGGCGGCTGGCGTTGCCAGCTTCGGCGGGCGTGCCGCCTTCTTCGGCAAGGTGTCGGACGATCAGCTCGGCAATATCTATATACACGATATCCGCGCGCAGGGCGTGGCCTTCGACACACGGCCGCTCGACGGCAACCCGCCGACCGCCCGCTCCATGATCTTCGTCACCCCGGACGGCGAACGCTCGATGAACACCTATCTGGGAGCCTGCGTCGAACTCGGGCCGGAAGATGTCGAGCAGGAGAAGGCAGCCGGTGCGAAGGTGACCTATTTCGAAGGCTATCTGTGGGACCCGCCGCGCGCCAAGGACGCGATCCGCCTGACCGCCGACCATGCGCACAAGGCCGGGCGCGAGGTCGCCATGACCCTTTCCGACAGTTTCTGCGTCGACCGCTACCGCGAGGAGTTTCTCGGCCTCATGCGATCGGGCACGGTGGACATCGTGTTCGCCAACGACCATGAGATGAAGTCGCTCTACCAGACATCGTCCTTCGAAGCGGCGCTCGACGCCATCCGCCAGGATTGCAGGATCGCCGCCGTGACCCGCTCGGAGAAGGGATCGGTGATCGTCAGGGGCGAGGAAACCGCCTGGGTGGAAGCGATCCCGATACGGGAGCTGGTCGATACGACGGGCGCTGGCGATCTTTACGCCGCGGGCTTCCTCTACGGCTACACGGCAGGTCTCGACCTAAAGCGTTGCGGCCAACTCGGTTCCCTCGCCGCCGGCCTCGTTATCCAGCAGATAGGCCCGCGCCCGAGACAGAACCTGCGCGTTGAAGCACAAGCGGCTGGATTGCTGTAGAGCGCGCGACTAGATGGCGATGCGTGGCCGGCCGGTCGCAGTGGCGACAATCTTTGCCTCGATGAACATGCGCCTGCTTTCGACTATGGATACCGTGATATCCCGTGTGACGTCGATTTCCGCCGTGTCGGTGCCGGCCTCGAGCGCAAGCCGGGTCGCATGTGCGCGAACGCTGGCCTCGCCCTCATCGAGTGCGCGCTGCTCATCACTGAAATCGCGCAGCGTGTCGTCGCCGGCGGTAAGGCGGAAGATGCCCTCCGAGGGTTGGGCGACCGTGGCCTCGGCGGAAACCCTGACTTGCCCGACGACCGCGCCAAGCGCATTGGCGACATCTGCGTCCTGCGGTACGATGCATGCATTGCCGACGAGATCCGGCAAGCCGGCATAGTGAAGTTGCGCGGACGCCCCCAGTCCGATGACGGGGCGGTCTAGCGCAACGGAAAGGCGCGCGATGCCAGGGTGCCCTTCGACGGCACGCTGAACCAGCGCATGGGCAACCGTGGCTGCTCCGTCCAGCCCGTCCTCGGCAAAGGCCGTCTCCAAAATGACCTCGGCGGAATATCGGGTAAGGGTCCGGAGCACCCGCTCCGAAAAGGCTGCGCCCGTCGCCGCGATCGTCTGCCCGCGCCCGTCGCGCCTTCTGGCAATGAGTTCCGCCCCTAGGCGAGCCGTTTCCACTTTCCAGTTGGATTGGCGGCCAAGGACATGGGCCGCATCGGAAGGGGTGAAGCCTATGAGATGGACCAGTCCACGCGCGACAAGTCGATCCAGCGTGGCAATCTGCGCAGTGGAGGAAATAAGAGCGTCAAGCGCCACGGGCGCAGCGCCGACCGCACCGTAGATCTTCGCCTCGGCAGCCGAGAGCCCCGCGGCCAGCCGTTCCGGCACGCCGGTTCGCATCGCGAACCGCCCGTCGAGCCTGCCCGGATTGGGCGAACGAAGCTGCCTTTCGAGTTCGCCGGCGACCAGTTCGAGATGGTCCACGCCTGCCAAGGAAAGCGGGACGACGCGTCTGGGGCCCAAAAACATCCTCGGGTCGAGCACCCCTGCCTCGAGGGCCACTTCGGAGTCTCCCCCGAGGCCAAAAGTACGCATGGAAACTGCTTCGACCATTGTACGGAAGCCGCCGACCGTCGCGCCTTCCGGATCGAGGCGGGGGCGTCCACCGTCCAGCACCGCGACATCGGTCGTGGTGCCGCCGATGTCGGAAACGACGGCGTCACGCAGACCGGTTATGTGGCATGCTCCAACGAGCGAGGCCGCAGGTCCCGAAAGAATCGTCTCGATCGGCCGGACGCGGGCGAAGGAGGCGGATACGAGCGCTCCGTCGCCGCGTACCACCATCAGCGGGCAGGAAATGCCCCGCGCTTCCATGAAACCTTCGGTCGCGGCGATCAGCCGATCGATCATCGATATGAGGCGGGCATTGAGAAGCGTCGTCAGAGCGCGCCGTGGTCCGCCGAGTCTCGCTGACAGTTCATGGCTTGCTGTAACCGGCAGTCCGGTCGCCTTCCTGATGAAGTCGCGCACGGCGATCTCATGTTCCGGATTGCGCGTGGAAAAGTAGGCGCATACCGCGAAGGCGGACACGTCGCCCTCAAGTTCGCCCATCCTTTCCGAGAGCGGGGAAAGGTCGAGTTCCGCGGCTCTGCCATGGACATCATGGCCGCCCGGGCAGAAGATCACAGGATCGCTTCCCAGCGCGGCCCGCAGACCGTCGCGCGCAAGGTCCTCTTCCGAAAAACCGATCATTATCAGCGCAACGCGCCCGCCCTGCCCTTCGACCAGGGCATTGGTAGCAAGAGTGGTCGACATTGAGGCAAGCTTGATCGCGGCCGGATCGATCCGCGCTTCGCCAAGCACTCGATCGACCGCGCCGGAGATGCCCACCGCTAGGTCATGGCGCGTGGTCAAAGACTTGGCCTTGGCAACGACTGTTCCCTGACCTGTCCCTTCCGCCCAGAGCACGGCATCGGTGTAGGTGCCTCCGGTGTCGATACCGAGGAATAGACGTGTATCCTGAAGGGAAGGGTTATGCGTGCTGTTCATGTGCGAAAATCATAGGAGACTTTCGCATTAGATCATCGTCGAGACCTTTGGTAGGGCGCTGATGCCGCCAATCATAGGCCACGAAGCGACACAGGCCTTCACGGCGGCAAATCCACGCGATGCCGGCAATCGTCTGGCTTTTTCCGATGATGAGGCCGGCCGCCGGCCTATCGGCAGCCAGCGGAGCTATACCTGGACCGGCTTGGGACGAACCGCAGTCAACACGCCCTGTGGCGGACGACCTGCCATCCGGAAGACTCAGCAGCGCAGGCATTTCCGAAAGTCCTGAAGGTGCTGCCCCGGCGCGCGCAGACCGGAACATATTCCATCGTGCAGGCGCGTTGAGGCTTCTGCGCTCGGCGGCACTCTCCCGGACGAGTCACGGTATAGCCGGCGCGGTTCGCGAGACATGCATTCTGGAAGGTGCGCTGCTCACCATGGCGGCGGGCACAGACCGGATTATATTCCCGGCTGCAGAAATTCGGCTGTGGCCCCGGCCCGGGCCGCGAAGGAGGCGGAGCCTCGACAACCGTACAGGCGGAAAGGAACATCAGCCCTGAAAACAGGGGGCCCAAGACTTTGACAAGAGTTGCAGGGCACATCTTCATCTCCTCTCCCACCGTCGTCGCCGCTGCTTTCGCAGACTTGCTCGAACAACGACTGAACCAGAAATCCGTTTCAACCCCTCACTATCGGACACTTTATGGGCGCCTGAAGCAACGCGCCACCCCGGCTTGCAGAGCTCACCTTGCCAGCATTCGACTTCCATGTAATAAATTTGAAAGTTCGGGCGTTTACTCCCGGAGACTGGAACCTTTGATCGGCCCTTTCCCCGACGCTGTGAATATCTGACGGCCCCGCTTTGGCGGGGGGCATTTCGTGCGCGAATGCATGCCGCCAAGATAAACCTGACCTGCCCGCCATGGCGTGCATGGTTCTGAACAGCAACGGGTAAGGAGTCGTCCTCCCATGTCGCAGACCGGTACCGTAAAGTTCTTCAACGCAACCAAGGGCTTTGGTTTCATCACCCCTGACGGTGGTGCCAAGGACGTGTTCGTACACATCTCGGCAATCGAGAAGTCAGGCCTGAGAACGCTCGTGGACGGGCAGAAGGTCGAATTCGACGTCGAGCCCGACCGCATGGGCAAGGGTCCCAAGGCCGTCAATCTCCGCGCAAGCTGACAGGCGCACGCCGCACCGTCGCGATGCAACGATCAGGTCGAATGAGGACGCGGTATTTTTCCGCCTTCTTTTGTCGGCGTAATCGCGATTGCGGAGAAAACCTCTCCGGCAGAATAGGTCATGCGCCCCGCCCAGCGGTGCTTTGGCTGGATTCTGCCGAATAAGGGCTCGACTTTGGAATAGTTTTCACTTGCCCGTGGCCCAAAAATAAAGGAAAAATTTGGGCTCGGGCGTTCGCAAGGCCCGGAGTTGGCAGCTTTGCGCCCGGATAGCATAACATTTCCGGGTGCACCGTAGCGAAGGGGCGGAAGGTCCCGGCACGATCCGCCAAACTCTTCCTGCGAACATCGAGCCCGTCGGATGAGGGGTCCGGCAGGCAAGTATACGATGGGATAGAGGAGTTTCCCATGCCGCAGACCGGCACCGTCAAGTTCTTCAACCACGCCAAAGGCTTCGGTTTCATAACGCCGGAAGGCGGGGACAAGGATGTCTTCGTTCACATTTCGGCAGTCCAGGCATCGGGCTTGCCCGGTCTGGAGGATGGGCAGAAGGTCTCATTCGATACGGAGCCGGACAAGCGCGGCAAAGGCCCCAAGGCTGTCAACCTGACGATTATCTAGGACAACAAGTTCAGTCAGGAACGGGCGACCTGTCGCCCGTTCCGTCAGGTGCGCTCCGACCCGCCCGGCAGAGAGCGGAATGGTTTTTGCGCGTCTGGAACGTACAGGGCCGGTTCCGCCAAAACCCATTCGGCCGAACCCCATTCAGGCAGCGTTCACGTCGAAGTTCTTATCCTTCCCGCAATAGCCGCCCATGGAACGTGGCCGGCGCGAGGAGATGAAATGAACCGCTTTCTCAAATCTGCAGTTCTGTCCGCTGCCGCCGTTGCCACGACGCTTGCGGCCTTTTCGCCGGCAAATGCCGGGGGCCGCCGTGACTGGCCTCACCATCATGGCTACCAGCACCGCTCCGATGGCAATGACATTGCCGTCGCAGGGCTGCTGGGCCTTGCCGCCGGTGCCCTTGTCGTCGGATTGACGGCGCGCAATGATGCCGAGCCTTCCTACAATCCGTACCGTAAGCCCCGCCCCCGTCCCATACGTGACGATTATCCTCGCCCTGAGAGCTATGACAGAATGGCCTACGGCGCAATCGAACCATGGACCTCCGCGTGGTACGAATACTGCTCGGATCGCTACCGCAGCTTCAAGCCGAGAACCGGAACTTATAGCGGCTACGATGGTCGGGAGCACTTCTGCGTCGCCGACTGAGGGCGCGCCCACAATCGAGCGTCACGGCGCCATCTCCTGCCCCGGCACTTGAAGCGCAGGAGACCCCTGTCAGCCAAAGATCATGTCAGACGAGGAACGGATTGCTTCGCCGTTCCTCCCCGAAACGCCCACCCGGACCATGACCGCAGATGAAGCCTACCTCGTCTCCGAGCGGCAGCAGCTTTTCCTTGATGGAACGGATGAGAGCGTCGTGGTCGCCACCCGGCAGGTCGGTGCGTCCCACCGATCCGCGAAACAGCACGTCGCCGACATGGGCGAAGCCGGCCGCGCGATTATAGTATACGACATGGCCCGGCGCATGCCCTGGGCAATGCAGAACTTCGAACGAATGCTCTCCGAAGAAGACGGTGTCGCCGTCCTTTAGGAACCTGTCCGGCACGCAGTTTCGCGCGTCCTCGGCAGTACCGTATCGTTTTGCCTGACTTTCAATATTGTCCAGCAAGGGCTTGTCGGCCTCGTGCGGACCGATGATCTCGACGCCCAGAGCCTCCTTCAAAGCCATAGCGCCGCCAGCATGATCGATATGTCCGTGAGTCAGCCAGATCGCCTGCACCTTGATGCCGTGTCCTGTCAGCACCTCCAGGATACGATCGACATCCCCGCCTGGATCGACCACGACACCGATCTTCTCAGCGTCATCGAACAGGATCGTACAGTTCTGCTGGAAGGCAGTGACCGGAACTATACCGGCATTCAACTGTCCCATGGGAGCCCTTTCGATACCGTCGGATCGGCGCTTACGGTTCAGGCTGCTGCCTGACAAGCGGAACGGGCGGCCCCTGAGCCGCCCGTCATGATCGGATGTGCTGATGCTACTTTTTCATTGCGCCCATGACAGCGCCAAAGATCGCCGTGAGGATCGCACCGCCGCCAGCGCCGCCGACGATGTTCGGAATGTTAAGCGCGCCGCCAAGACCGCCGGCGGCATCGGCGATGGCCGCCGGATCGATCGGACCACCGAGGATGCTGCTGAGGATGGCGCCGCCAGCAACGCCGCCGATGGCGCCGCTCAATATCTTGGGAAGCTGCGACATTGCCGCCTGTTTGAGTGCAGCCCCTACGGCCTGTCCGCCGATGATACCCGTTACCACTTGCACAATGATGGGAAGAAGAGCGTCCATGATTATTCCCTCCAAGGAATGACGACCCCGTGCGAATCGACGACGCAATCAGACGCCCGCCATCATGAAAGTCAAATGGTACTACGGGAAAACGAAAAAGGCGGCCCCGAGGCCGCCTTCTTCGCAACTCAGTCCGGTAAAAGCGACTATTCGGCCGCCATCGCGCGTTTCGGCTGCACTTCTGCAGAGTAGTCGTTCATGAGCGTCTCGGCAATTTTGCCTACGACAAACTTATAAGGCCCGATTTCGGAGACCGGGGTGACTTCGGCGGCGGTGCCCGTCAGGAAGCACTGTTCGAAGCCCTCCATCTCTTCCGGCATTATCACGCGCTCGATCACCTCGATGCCGCGCCGTTTGGCCAGGTCGATCACGGTCCTGCGCGTGATGCCGTCGAGGAAGCAGTCGGGCTTCGGCGTATGGATCTTGTCGTCCTTGACGAAGAATACGTTGGCGCCAGTGGCTTCGGCAACCTGTCCGCGCCAGTCGTACATCAGCGCATCGGCATAGCCCTTGGCCTCTGCCGCGTGCTTGGAGATGGTGCAGATCATATAGAGACCGGCAGCCTTGGACCGCGACGGAGCAGTCCGCGGGTCGGGCCGGCGGTACTCGGCTATGTCGAGGCGTATGCCCTTGAGCTTCTGGGCCGGATCGAAATAGCTCGGCCACTGCCAGATGGCGATCGCGCAGTTGATGCGGTTGTTCTGCGCCGAAACGCCCATTTGCTCACTGCCGCGCCATGCGATGGGACGAACATAGGCATCCTTGAAACCCTGCTTCTCCAGCAGCTTGCGGCAGGCGTCGTCGATCTCGGCCACGCTGTAGGGAATCCTGAACCCGAGAATACGGGCGGATTCGTGCAGCCGCTCGGTGTGCTCGGTCAGCTTGAAGATTTCGCCGCCATATGCACGCTCACCTTCGAATACGGCGCTGGCGTAGTGGAGCCCGTGCGTCAAGACATGGATCTTGGCGTCGGCCCAGTCGACGAATTCGCCGTTCATCCAGATGAAACCATCGAGTTTATCGAAGGCAGCGGTCATTGGTGTATCCTCCAGCGGGCCTTGCCCACTCAGTCGTTGATCTATCGATTCCGACCAGGCTAATAGCCTGGCAATTAAGCCAAGGGTAGGCGAACGAAACGTGGAAAAGCAAATACTCTATCCGTTCCCTCAAACGGGAACAAACATGCCTTTTCGTTCGCTATTCGCCGAAAAGCTTGGCAAAAATTACCAACAGGCCCAAAATATGTCAATGGTACTGACGTATTTTTTCAAGGAATGAGTTCTATGGCTGGCGACATGGCCGCAACCCCGATCCGAACGGCGATCACGAACGACGATGGAATCGATCTGTCGATCATCGAATTGCTGTTCTTCGCCTACCGCGACTTCACGTCGGATCCCGATCAGATCCTGGCCGAATACGGTTTCGGGCGGGCTCACCATCGGGTGCTGCATTTCGTGAACAGGATGCCGGGCCTGACCGTGGCAGAGCTTCTCGATGTGCTGAAGATAACCAAGCAAAGCCTCGCGCGCGTGTTGAAGCAGCTCATAGACACCGGGCACATCGTTCAATTGCAGGGGCCGAGGGACCGGCGCCAGCGCGAACTCTACCCGACCGCCAAGGGCCGCGCGCTTTCGCTTGCCCTCGCAAGACCACAGTCGGACCGTATTCTCGAGGCCCTGAAAGGCGCAACCGCAAGCGACAGGGCGGCGATCGAACGGTTTCTGAAGTCGATGGTGAATGCGGAACTGCGGCCCCAGATCGACAATCTGCCGATCGATGCCGCCGGGAAAACAGCAGGTGAACCTCATGGAAAGCAGTGAAGGAACAACGACACCCGCCATTCTGGACGACGACGCCGCGCATCTGCTGGTCGTGGACGACGACACGCGCATCCGCAACCTGCTGAAGCAGTATCTGAGCGAGAATGGCTTTCGCGTGACCGTGGCCGGCAATGCGGCGGAGGCAAGACGCAAGCTCGAAGGACTCGATTTCGATCTCCTGATCGTCGACGTGATGATGCCCGGAGAAAACGGCGTCGAGCTCACCAGGTCGCTGCGAAGCAAGAACGACGTTCCCATACTCATGCTGACGGCGCTGTCGGAGACGGACAGCCGGATCGCCGGACTGGAAGCCGGCGCGGACGACTATCTGCCCAAGCCGTTCGACCCCCGCGAATTGATCCTTCGCATCAACAACATACTGCGCCGCGGAGGACCGGTCGTCACGCCCAAAGCCGAACAGCTCGTCTTCGGGCCCTTCACCTTCCAGATCGCGAAGCGCGAGCTGAAGCGCGGCGGCGAGCCGCTGAAACTCACCGACCGGGAGCAGGAAATCCTGGCGATCTTCGCCAGCAGGGCCGGCGAGACGATACCGCGTCACGAACTTGTGGCGGGCGAGTCCGACGTCGGAGAACGCACGATCGACGTGCAGATAAATCGTTTGCGGCGCAAGATAGAGCGTGATCCGTCAAACCCGGTCTGGCTGCAGACCGTGCGGGGCATCGGCTATCGCCTCAGCATCGAATAGGCTCAGAAGAGGGGGCCGAGGATCGCAACCGTATTGTTGACCAGCTTTCGCGGCAGCGACCAGTTTGACACTTCCTCCAGCGTCACCTCGCGGGAACTGGCGATATATTCGCGCTGCCTGTCGGACATGGCACGCGTCAGTTCCGGGTCGTAGACCAGGATGTTGTTCTCGTAGTTTAGCTCCAGGCTCCGGCGATCCATGTTGGCCGATCCGATCAGCAGCATCTCGCCGTCGACCGCCATGGATTTCGTGTGCAGCAGCCCACCGACATATTCATGGACCTTCACGCCTGCCTTCAGCAGTTCGGAATAATAGCTGCGGCTCGCGGCGCCGACGATCCAGCTGTCGTTGCGCGCGGGGAACACCACCGTCGTATCCACCCCCCTGTAGGCGGCGGCGCATAGCGCAGTCTGCAACGCATCATCGGGAATGTAGTAGGGCGTGGTGATCACGATCTCCCGGCGTGCGGCGAACAGCAGCGACTGGAAAACCTCCTGCATGGCAGAATACCGCACCGTCGGCCCGGTGCCTATCACCTGCGAAGGCATCGAGGCTTCGTCCTTTGCGATGATCGGCGCGATCAGCAGATTGCCAAGATCTTCCCTAACCCCGGCCATCCAGTCTCCGGCGAAAAGCAGCTGGTTCTGATAGGCGATCGGCCCTTCGAAGCGCACCATCGCATCGACCCACGGCGCATAGCGCGGTTTCACGCGGAACTCGGGATCAGCGCAGTTCTGGCTGCCGCAATAGGTGATCGTTCCGTCGATGACGACGATCTTGCGGTGGTTGCGCAGGTCGATACGGCTTGTAAGCATGCGAAGCAGCGGGTTTCCGACGGCCAAGCCGCTCGCGACCCTGATGCCCGCATCCTGCATTTCCTTCCAGTGTCGCGACCGCACCAATCCGCGCGACCCGAAATCGTCGACCATCGCGCGGCATGTGACACCGCGTGCCGAAGCCCGTCTCAGGGCGTCAATCACCTTCAGCCCGTTATTGTCCGCAAGCCATATGTAGAACAGCACATGCACATGGTCCGTGGCCCGATCGATATCGGCGACCATCTGATCGATTACGGCGTTGGAATCCGCGAGCAGGCATCCTCTGTTCCCGCCGACAGGGCGAAAGCCGCTTATCGACTGCCCGAGCCTGAAGAGGTTGCGGTAGCGCTCGGGGACGATGTCGTTGCTGCCCTGTTCATATTGCGGAATGAGTGCCAACGCCTCGCGGACGCGCGCGACGCGGCGGCGACCGATGCTCACCTCGCCCAGAAGCATGTAGGCCACGACGCCGAGGATCGGCAGGGCGCCCACGACAACGAGCCATGCCACACGCGAGGCAGGCACGCGGTTGGGCCGCAGGAGAATCCGCGCCATCACCCCGAGGGTCAGCAGGATACTCAGCAGCGAATAGTTGAAAACCGACAACATTGCCGCCCGCACCTCATTGTGAACGCCCCGCTTGCGGATGCCTGGCTGAAGCCATGCCCATATGCCCGCAATTCACCGGCAAAGATACCAGTCTCGAAGATTCCGGCATCCGCCAACCGTATCAAATACACCCCAAGGCCAAATATGATCGAAAGAGACGAGCAATAACAAATACTTATTTGGAAGGTTCCAGAACCCGCCACCTTACCCTACAATGACCGGCAGGCGCCCGCACTCCGGCAGGCAGAAAGCAGAATGGCAACCACAGAGATAGAAAGCCAGCGCGGGAAGGAGCGCGAGGGTCCGATCGCCCGCCTTCAGTCGGCCTGGGCTGCAATCTCCACGCGGTGGAATCGCTTCTGGCGGCTGGTCGGCATCTATATGCCCAAACGCCTCTATGCGCGCTCGTTGCTCATCATCATCACGCCGATGATCCTGCTGCAGTCGGTCGTGACCGTGGTGTTCATGGAGCGCCACTGGCAGACCGTCACGCAGCGCCTTTCCACCGCGACGACGCGCGATCTCGCCGCGATCATCGACATGATCGAAACCTTCCCGGACGACCCCGATTACTCAAACGTGATCCGCATCGCTCAGGACCGGCTTTCGATGAAGATCGACATCCTGCCGCCCGATCCGCTTCCTCCCGCCGGACGCAAGCCGTTCTTCTCCATCCTCGATCAGATCCTGTCGTCGGAGATCACGCACCAGATCAACCGGCCCTTCTGGATCGATACGGTCGGCGATTCCGGAGTGCTGGAGGTTCGCATCCAATTGAAGGACAAGGTCCTGCGGGCCTTCATCCGCCGCAGCCAGGCATACGCGTCGAACACGCACATCTTCATCGTATGGATGGTCGGCACGTCGCTGGTGCTGCTGATGATCGCCATTCCGTTCCTGCGCAACCAGATAAAGCCCATCCTCAAGCTTGCGGAAGCCGCGGAAAGCTTCGGCAAAGGCAGGCCCATGCCGCCCGATTTTCGACCGCGCGGCGCAGAGGAGGTCAGGCGCGCAGGCTTCGCCTTCATGCAGATGCGCGAACGGATCGAGCGCCAGATCGAGCAGCGCACCGCCATGCTCTCGGGCGTCAGCCACGATCTGCGGACGATACTCACACGCTTCAAGCTGCAATTGGCCCTTTCAGGGTCGAAGGCCGATCTGGCGGCGCTCAACCGCGATGTCGACGACATGCAGTCGATGCTCGAAGGTTATCTCGAATTCGCCCGGGGCGAGGCCGCGGAGGATCCCGGCCGCTTCGACCTTGCCGGATATTTCGAAACGCTTTCCGAAGAAGCCGGTCTGAGGAAGCGCACGATCAAGACCTCGCTGGCGGGCGAGCCGATCATCCATGTGAGACCGAACGCATTCGCACGTCTTCTGGCAAATCTCGTCGGCAATGCGCTGCGCTACGCCGAAACGATCAAGGTGGATGCGGTCCACACCAAGGGTTCGCTGACTGTCATCATCGACGACGACGGCCCCGGCGTTCCATCCTCCAGCCGTGACGACGTGTTCAAGCCGTTCGTCCGGCTGGACGAAGCGCGCAACCTCGATTCCAGCGGCACCGGCCTTGGTCTTTCCATCGCCCGGGACATAGCGCGCAGCCATGGCGGCGACATCACGCTCGACGACAGTCCGCTCGGAGGCCTGCGGGTCATCGTACGCGTCCCGGCCTGACCCGGCAGGACGGGACTCTCCTGATTCATCCGGCTGTCATGAAACGATGCTCAAAGGCGCTCCATGCGCCATGCGAGAAACAGTGTCCTTTCCCCTGCTGCGACAGGCGCGTTCGAAAAGGCAGACGAAGGTCTGGCTGCGAACCGCTGGGACGGACTGAAGCACATCATGATGGTCACCGACGCCTGGCGACCGCAGGTCAACGGCGTCGTCCACACGCTTGAGCGTCTCGCCGAAACCCTGAAGACCTTCGGCGTGGCCGTGACATTTCTCACACCGAACCTGTTCCGGACCCTGCCCCTCCCGACCTACCCCGATATCCGGCTGGCGCTCACCACGCCACGCCGAGTCCGCAAGCTGATCGAGGATGCTAACGCTGACCACATACATATCGTGACGGAAGGCCCCCTCGGCATGATGGCAAGACGCCACTGTCTAGCGACGAAGCAGCCTTTCACGACGAGCTATCACACCCGTTTCCCGGAATATGTATCAGCAAGGTTGCCTGTCTCGGAAAACTGGACCTATGGCTGGCTGAGGAACTTCCACAATTCCGGCCAGGGCACGATGGTGGCGACAGCTTCCATGGCGCGGGATCTCGAAGAACGTGGCTTCGCGAAGCTCCAGCCCTGGACGCGCGGCGTCAATGTCGAGCACTTCAATCCACAAAAGCGCGGCGACCTGGATTTTCCCCGCCCCATCTTCCTTTGCGTCGGAAGGATCGCCGTCGAAAAGAACTTGCCGGCCTTCCTCGACCTCGATCTGCCCGGCAGCAAGCTTGTGGTAGGTGAGGGTCCTGAACTGGCGCGGCTGAAGGCAAGATATCCGAAGGTGCATTTCCTCGGCCACAGGCCGAACGACGAGTTGGCGAAAATCTATGCCTCGTCAGACGTCTTCGTGTTCCCCAGCCGTACCGATACCTTCGGCAATGTGATCATCGAGGCTCTGGCTAGCGGAACGCCGGTCGCGGGTTTCCCGGTAACGGGGCCGATCGACATTGTGGGCGGCGGTTTCGGCGGCGTGGTGTCCGAAGACCTGCGGCAAGCGGCGCTGAGCGCACTCGATGTCGACCGCGCGGAGGCACGCGAGCGCTCCTTGCGCTACACGTGGAAAGCCTGCGCGGAAATGTACATGGACAATATCCGGGCCGCCCGCGCATCAATGCAGGTCGCTTGAAGGGTTAGAACAGCCGCCCGCCATCCGGAACCCTGCGCTCTATGGCGCCAAGCACGACCTCGCCATCGGCATCCGGAAAACCAAGAGTCAGCACCTCTGACATGAACTTGCCGATCTGGCGCGGCGGAAAGTTCATCACCGCGAAGACCTGCCTCCCGACCAGTTCGTCGATGGAATAGTGCTTCGTGATCTGCGCCGAGGACTTCTTGACGCCGATCGGTTCGCCGAAGTCGATTTTGAGCTTGAAAGCGGGCTTGCGCGCCTCGGGAAACGGCTCGGCTTCAATGATCGTGCCCGCGCGGATATCGACCTTGTCGAAATCCGCGAAATCTATCTCGGGCTTCCTCTGCGAACCGGCGCTCATGATCCGTCAGGCCGTACCGTGCGTTTCGAACAGCACGCTTGCCAGCGCATCCTTTGCCGAAGTTCCGGACCATACGACGAACTGGAACGACTGGAAGTAGCACTCGCACGCCTCGAGCGCCGAGGAGAGCAGCACCTCGACCTGCTGGCTGGTCGGCTCCGCGCCGCCGGCAAGCAGAAGCGACTGGCGGAACATGATCGCCCCCTCCTGCTCCCAAAGGTCGAAATGACCGAACAGCATCTGTTCGTTGATGAGCGAAAGGAGACGCATAACCTCCAGGGTGCGCGGTTCCGGAACCTTGATATCGAAGGCACAGGCAAGATGCAGCGCCTCGAAATCCTCCATCCAGGAGAAAGAGACGTGATAGTCCGTCCAGCTTCCGACTACGGAGATCGCGATTTCGTCATCGCCCGTTCGCTCGAAGGCCCAGTCATTGCTGTGCGCCACCTGTTCGATCACATCCACCGGATGGATCTCTCTGGCAATGTCGAGTTCGATCAGTTCCATGCAATGCTTCCTGCCGTTCGGCAGCGCCCAGGCACTTCCCGAGGCGCACGACAACAATCCAGTTTTCTTCGAACTCAAGCCGGCAGGACTTGCGACGCAAACAGACCTTCTGCCGAACCCCACACCCCTGTGCACAACGCGGTTTCGAATCATGCAACGAATTCAGTGTATTGATGGAGAGTCGCGTGAACAGTCCCTTTTTGGTCGAACGCTCGCGCGGATGTGGAAACCGCTTGCTGCAAAGATTCACGCAAGGTCGGTAAGCGATTCAGGAACAATCGCTTTTCCGTTTGCGGCTTTGTGGAAAAGTCTGGCGAATATTTTTCTCAGTCGGGCTTGGAGGGTGCGGAGGCGGTGTTTTTACCGGTCAGTTCCGCTATTTTCGCCTCGAGCGCGGAAATGCGCTCGGCAAGCGCCTTGTTCTCCGCGCGCGCCTTGAGCGCCATCTCGCGAACCGCCTCGAACTCTTCCCGCTGCACCACGTCCATGGAATTGAGGACCTTCTCGGCCTGGGCCTTGAAGGCGGTTTCCACCTCGCGTCGGACGCCCTGCGCAGCGCCGGCAGCGTCAGTCATGAGCTTGGCGAATTCATCGAGGATGCGGTTAGGTCCGGTCGTCATGACGGTTCTCCTAGCGTCTCGCTATGACCTAGTGGCGCATGGGCCGGAATGCAAGCTCGCCGCCCGTCTTGTCGACGCACGGTCGCGTCCGTCGCCTTGACGATGCCCGGACCCTGCCGCATGGTCCGCGCCGACAGCCGTTCCGGAGCCTGCCGTGACCGAATATCTGATGCTGCCGCTGGCCGCACTTCCCTTTCCCGAGATCAATCCGGTCATCGTGCAGATCGGCCCGCTGGCGATCCACTGGTATGGCGTGGGCTATGTCGTCGGCATCCTGTTCGCCTGGTGGTACTCCAAGAGAATAGCCACCAACCCTCGCCTCTGGCCCAAAGGGGTCAAGCCCATGCGGCCGGAAGACATAGACGACTTCCTGCTCTGGGCGGCAGTGGGCGTCGTGCTTGGCGGGCGCGTCGGCTACATCCTCTTCTACGACTTGCAGCGCTACCTCGCCAATCCGCTCGACATCTTCGCGGTCTGGCAGGGCGGCATGTCCTTTCATGGCGGCTTCGCTGGCACGACGATCGCCATGATCCTCTTCGCCCGTTCCCGAGGTATTCGCGTCTGGACCATGTTCGACGTGGTGGCGGCCGGAGTTCCGGTAGGCCTGGGCCTCGTTCGCCTCACGAACTTCATCAATTCCGAGCTTTGGGGACGCGCGACCGACGTGCCGTGGGCTTTCGTCTTTCCGAATGGTGGGCCGCTGCCGCGCCATCCGAGCCAGCTCTATGAAGCAGCCCTCGAAGGACTTGCCCTCTTCCTCGTGCTGCGCCTTCTGACGCATGTGTTCCTCAAGCTGAAGAATCCCGGCTTCGTTTCGGGAACGTTTTTGGCAGGCTACGGATTGTCGCGCATCTTCGTCGAGTTCTTTCGCGAGCCGGACCAGCAGATCGGCTATCTCGCGGGTGGATGGCTGACGATGGGCATGGTGTTGTCTACTCCGATGGTGCTGTTCGGGCTCTGGGCCATCTGGCGAGCCGGATCGCAGGTGGCGCGCTCCCGGGCATGAACTCTCTAGGCGAGAAGATCGCACAACTGATCCGGACCACCGGCCCCATTTCGGTCTCCGACTACATGGCGATCTGCCTGTTCGACCCCGAGCATGGCTACTACACGACACGCGAGCCATTTGGCGCCGGCGGGGACTTCATCACATCGCCCGAGATCAGTCAGATGTTCGGGGAGCTCGTCGCGGTCTGGCTGTTCCAGTCGTGGCAGGCATGCGGAGCCCCCTTGCCCGCGACGATCGCCGAAATCGGCCCCGGGCGCGGCACGCTCATGAAGGACATGATCCGCACGCTGCGGCAGATTGCGCCCGACCTCGCGTCAGAGGCAAGCTTCATCCTCGTGGAGGCAAGCCCGCGCCTCACCGGCATCCAGAAGGAGACCCTTCAGGGCAGCGGAGTGAAGCTCGAATGGCAGACGTCGCTCGATGACCTGGCGGCGCAGCCGTTGTTCATCGCCGGCAACGAGATCTTCGACGCCCTGCCCTTCCGGCAGTTCGTCAGGCATGACGGCAAATGGCTGGAGCGCTCGGTCGGCCTTGTGGACGACGGCGCGCTCGGCTTCGGCATCGGCACGGCGTCGCTGGCGGCCGAAACCCTGCCTCCCGAGATCCTGAGTGCCCCCGATGGCAGTGTCTTCGAAATTGCGCCGGTTCGCGAGGCCATGATGTCGTCTATCGCATCCCGCATCGCGCTAAACGGTGGTGCCGGCATCTTCTTCGACTACGGCCATCTCCGCCCCGGACACGGCGACACTTTCCAGGCCATGCGCGAACACCGGCATCAAGGAGTTTTCGACACCCCCGGCGAAGCCGACCTGACGTCGCATGTTGATTTTTCCGCACTGGCGTCGGTCGCGCGCTCGCACGGACTGTCATGCCACATGGCGACCCAGGGGGATTTCCTGCTCCGGATGGGTCTCATCGAACGCGCCGGACGCCTTGGCCAGAACGCCGATGACGCCCGGCGCACAAAAATCACCTCGGAGGTCGAGCGGCTCGCAGGTCCTGACCAGATGGGCGAGTTGTTCAAGGTGCTCACCATAGTCAGATGAAAAGGAAGCGGAGCGCACCGAAACGACCTGCCCGCGACGACTTGCCTTGACGAATTGGCCTGAGCGGACAACAAAGCGGCGATGCAGACCCGAACCAGACCGGAACCGCTAAGCTCCCCCTTGCTCGAAGGGCTGGCAGGAATCAGGCACGGCTACTTCACGCGCACCGGCGGCGTGTCTGAGGGCATATACAGCGGCCTGAACACCGGAACGGGCTCCAGCGACGATCAGGCACGCGTTCTAGAGAACCGCCGGCGCGTAGCGGAATGGATGGGCGTTTCGTCCAACCGTCTCCTGACCGCATACCAGATCCACTCTCCGGACGTGATCGTTGCGCGGGAGCCTTTTTCCGGCGACCGCCCCAAGGTCGACGCCATCGTGACCGACCGGCCCGGCATTGCGGTGGGCGCTTCCTCGGCCGATTGCGGACCGATTCTTTTCGCGGACCCCCAGGCGCGCGTGGTCGGCGCAGCCCATGCGGGCTGGAAGGGAGCGTTCACCGGTATCCTTGAGAACACCATCGCCGCGATGGAGAAGATCGGCGCGCGCCGTGAACATATCGTCGCCGTTCTCGGCCCCTCCATCAGCGCCGCAAGCTACGAGGTCGGCCCGGAATTCGTCGAACGCTTCACCGCGGCGGACCCCGGAAACGAGCGATATTTCGCACTCTCGGGGGAAACGGGCCACGCTCTGTTCGATCTCAACCTCTACACGGTGGACCGCCTCAAGGCCGCCGGCGTGACCGCCGATGCGCTCCATCGCTGCACCTATGCAGAGGAAGACCTGTTCTTCTCCTATCGCCGCGCGACGCATCGTTCGGAAGCGGATTACGGCCGGCACATTTCAGCGATCGTCCTGGAGAACACCTGATGGCCCTTCATTTTGAACGCTCGGAGTTCGATGCGCGTCGCGACAGGCTGCTCATCGAGATGGCGGAAAAGAAGCTGGATGCCGTGCTGCTGTTCGCGCAGGAAAGTATGTACTGGCTCACCGGCTACGACACGTTCGGCTTCTGTTTCTTCCAGTCGCTGGTGGTCAAGTCCGACGGCTCCATGGTCCTGCTTACGAGATCGGCGGATCTTCGGCAGGCGCGCCACACATCCATCATCGACAATATCGTGGTCTGGACCGATCGCGAGGGCGCCAATCCGGCAGTCGACCTGCGCAATCTGCTCAACGATCTCGACCTGCTTGGCAAGCGCATCGGCGTCGAATACGATACGCACGGCCTGACCGCTTACAATGGCAGGCGCCTGGACGAGCAGTTGCAGACTTTCGGGCAGATCGCAGACGCTTCCGGCATCGTCAGCCGCCTGCGTCTCTTCAAGAGTCCCGAAGAGATCAAGATCGTCGAAAAGGCGGCTCAACTGGCGGACGACGCACTCGACGCGGCCCTGCCGCTGATCAGGCAGGGCGGCGACGAAGCAGCCATCCTCGCGGCAATGCAGGGCGCCATATTCGCGGGCGGTGGCGACTATCCCGCCAACGAGTTCATCATCGGCTCCGGCCCCGACGCCCTGCTCTGCCGATACAAGGCCGGCCGCCGCAAGCTCAACAAGAACGATCAGTTGACGCTAGAATGGGCCGGCGTGTTCCGCCACTATCATGCGGCCATGATGCGCACGGTGCTGACCGGAAAGGCTTCGAAGAGGCATCTGGAGCTTTTCGACGCCGCAAGGAATTCCATCCTCGCGGTCGAAAAGGCGATGACGCCCGGCAACACGTTCGGCGACGTCTTCGACGCGCATGCCCGGACGCTCGAAGCGCACGGGCTGACCAAGCACCGGCTCAATGCATGCGGCTATTCGCTCGGTGCCCGCTTCACGCCTTCGTGGATGGATAGCCCCATGTTCTATCAGGGCAATCCCGAGCCGATCGCCCCGAACATGACCCTGTTTGCACATATGATCATCATGGATTCGGAAACCGAGACGGCGATGACGCTGGGCCGTACCTATCTGACGACCGATTCCCAGCCCACCCCCCTGTCCCGTCACGATCTCGACTTGATCGCGCGATGACAGTTGTCGTTTCCCGCCGGTCGGGTACCGCGTACGAGGGAGACTGAAGGGATGAAGCGATTGCCATCCCCGGCCGTAGCGTTGCTTGCCGTTGCCGCGCTGTCAGCCTGCAGCAGCACCCAGGACGTTCTTGAACCAAGCTCCGTTGCCGCCTCGCCGCCGGCACCGGGCGTCCTTCAGGCCGAGATCGGAACACCCGCGCAATCTTCCGCGTCTGCGAATACTGCCGTCCTCCCGCCCGGCTTAGCGGCGAATACCCGACTGCGCTTCGACCCCGTCGTCGGTGCCACCCCCGAAATCGCCGCCCCGTTGACTCAACACTTGCTGCAAACGGCACAAGCGCGCGGCATTGTGCTTTCCGGCGGTACGGACCCCTCCACCACCCATGTGCTGAAGGGATATTTCTCGATCCTGACCGAGGGCGGCCAGACCACAGTGATCTATGTGTGGGACGTCTACGACAAGGGGGGCAACCGGCTTCACCGCATCAATGGCCAGCAGAAGGCCCCTGCCAGCCGGCAGGAGGGCTGGGCCGCCGTTGTGCCAGCAACATTGCAGGCGATCGCGGATGCGACTATCGACCAATTCGTCACATGGCTGGCCGGAAGCGGCGGACAAACGGCTTCGGCAACCAATTCTTGGGATTAATTCACCGCTGGCGCTTGCAATGACGGCGCTTGCCGTTAAAAGCCCGCAGATATCCAGGCGACACGGCCGAGACGCTTCATATGAAACTTTTCGCGGGTAATTCCAACCGGGTGCTGGCCGAGAACGTCGCTCGCTACCTGAACATTTCGATCGGGAAAGCTTCCGTCCGGCGCTTCGCCGACCAGGAAATCTTCGTCGAAATCCAGGAGAACGTGCGCGGCGAGGATGTCTTCATCCTGCAATCGACATCGTATCCGACGAACGATCACCTGATGGAACTGCTCATCATGATCGACGCTTTCATGCGCTCGTCGGCGCGCCGCATCACCGCGGTGATTCCATATTTCGGCTACGCCCGCCAGGACCGCCGCGCCTCGGGACGCACGCCCATATCGGCCAAGCTGGTTGCCAACATGATCGCGCGCGCCGGTGCAAACCGTGTTCTGACGCTGGACCTGCATGCAGGACAGATCCAGGGTTTCTTCGATATTCCCACCGACAACCTGTTTTCGGTGCCGGTCATGTCGCGGGACGTGAAGGCGAAGTACAAGCAGCTTGCCAACGTCATGGTGGTTTCGCCCGACGTCGGCGGCGTGGTACGCGCCCGCGCCCTTGCCAAGCGGCTCGACGCTCAACTCGCCATCGTCGACAAACGGCGCGACCGGCCGGGTGAATCCGAGGTCATGAACATCATCGGCGACGTCCAAGGCAAGGATTGCCTGCTCATCGACGACATCGTCGACTCCGGCGGGACGCTCTGCAATGCCGCCGATGCGCTGCTGGCCAACGGCGCAACAAGCGTCACCGCCTACATTACGCATGGCGTTCTCTCCGGAGGTGCCATCGCCCGCATCGCCGCTTCCAAGTTGCAGGAACTCGTCATCACCGACTCGATCCAGCCGACATCCGGCATCGACTCGGCTGCCAACATCCGTGTCGTATCCATTGCCGACCTGATCGGCGAGGCGATCTCGCGCACCGCGACCGAAGAGTCCGTATCGAGCCTGTTCGACTGAGCCGGCTTTCGGCAAAGCGCACTGCTTGCGCCACTTGCCGCCTTCCGCTATAGCACCGCCACCCGCGTAGACACCCTTGGAGGCAACGCGGATGAGGGCCGCGGTTTCCGCGGCTTTCGACATTTTCGGTACTTCGCCGCGGCGACGTCCGGGAATGCTCCAGCAACGCGAAAGGAAAAGCCATGAGCCACGATACTTACGAGCTCAAGGCCGAAGCGCGCGAACAGGTCGGTAAGGGGTCCGCCCGTGCAGTTCGCCGCGACGGTAAAGTGCCTGCAGTCATTTACGGCGATAAACAGCCCCCTCTGGCTATCGCCCTGTCCTACAAGGAAATTTTCTACAAGATCCACGGCGGCGGGTTCCTGACCACGGTTGCCACGATCGATGTCGGCGGCCAGAAGATTCAGGTGCTGCCCAAGGACTATCAGCTCGACCCCGTCCGGGACTTCCCGATGCATGTCGATTTCCTGCGCGTCGGCAAGAACACCGAGGTCAACGTTCAGGTCCCGGTCCACTTCATCAACGAAGAGAAGTCCCCCGGCATCAAGCGCGGCGGCACGCTGAACATCGTCCGCCATGAGGTCGAGTTCCACTGCCCGGCCAACGCGATCCCGGATTCGATCACCGTTGACCTGGAAGGCACGGAGATCGGCGACTCGATTCACATCTCCGCGGTCAAGCTGCCAAAGGGCGTGAAGCCGGTCATCTCCGACCGCGACTTCACCATCGCGACGATCGCCGGAAGCGGCGCATCGAAGTCGGAAGAGGGTGCCGAAGGGGCTACCCCCGCAGCATAATTCGCCAGTACCGGAGTGTCCGAACATGCAGCTTTTTGCAGGCCTCGGAAATCCGGGAACGAAATACGCGAACAACCGGCACAATGTCGGTTTCATGGCGGCGGACGCGATTGCCCGCCGCCATTCCTTTTCGCCTTGGTCGAAGAAATTCCAGGCCCAGGTCGCGGAGGGAAATATCGGCGGGGAAAAAGTCCTGCTGATCAAGCCGCAGACCTTCATGAACCTGTCCGGCCAGGCTGTTGGCGAGGCCCTCCGCTTCTACAAGCTGGAGCCCTCATCCGTGACCGTCTTCTATGACGAAATCGATCTCGCCGCCGGAAAGATCAGGGTCAAGACCGGCGGCGGTTCGGGCGGCCACAATGGAATCCGCTCGCTCGACCAGCATCTCGGCAATAATTATCGGCGGATTCGCATCGGCGTCGGCCATCCGGGCGTACGCGAGATGGTCCACAGCCATGTGCTGGGCGATTTTTCCAAAACCGATTCAATCTGGCTCGAAGCGCTTCTCGAAGCTCTCGCCGACAATGTCGCGATGATCGTGAAGGGCGATGAAAGCGGGTTCATGAACAGGGTCACGCTGGTCTTGCGCGAAAAGCTCCCGCCGACCGGCGACGACGATCGCCCGCCGCCTAAGGAGCGGAAGAGCCAGAGCCATATCCGCCAGGCGCGTCCACAGCCGGCTCCGAAAATTCCCGAGACCGGCCCCATGGCGGCGATGCTCAAAAGGCTGCTGGGCAAGGACTGAGCTTCGGCACTTGACGATGATCGACGCTTTCGCCCATAGCCTCACCAACTTCTGACTTCCCGATAGGATCGGACCACAATGGGTTTCAAATGCGGAATCGTCGGACTGCCGAATGTGGGCAAGTCCACGCTTTTCAATGCGCTCACGCGCACGGCGGCCGCGCAGGCGGCCAACTATCCCTTCTGCACAATCGAGCCGAATACGGGCGAGGTGGCGGTTCCCGATCCGCGCCTGAAGCTTCTGGCGGCAACCGCCAAGTCGAAGGAGATCATTCCGACCCGCATATCCTTCGTCGACATTGCGGGGCTGGTGCGCGGCGCGTCGAAGGGCGAAGGACTGGGCAACCAGTTCCTGGCCAACATCCGCGAGGTGGACGCCATCGTGCATGTCCTGCGCTGCTTCGAGGATGACGACATCACCCATGTCGAGGGCCGTATCGACCCGGTAGCCGACGCCGAGACCGTCGAAACCGAACTGATGCTCGCCGATCTCGAAAGCCTCGAGCGCCGCATCGTTCAGTTCCGCAAGCGCGCGGCCGGCAAGGACAAGGAAGCAACCACGCTATTGCCGGTGATGGAACAGGCGCTGGCGCTGCTTCAGGACGGCAAGCCGGCGCGCCTGCTGTTGAAAGGCATTTCCGCCGAGGACCTGGCTATCCTTCAAAGCCTCAACCTGCTGACGTCGCATCCGGTTCTTTATGTCTGCAACGTCGCGGAGAGCGATGCCGCCAGCGGCAACGAGCACACCGTCGCCGTCAGCAGGATGGCCGAAGCGCAGAGCGCCGGGGTCGTCATCATCTCGGCCGCGATCGAGGCCGAAGTCGCCCAACTGCCCGACGAGGAGGCCAAGGAGTTCCTGGCCGACATGGGTCTTGATGAACCGGGGCTTGATAAGCTCATCCGGGCGGGCTACGAACTGCTGCACCTCATCACCTATTTCACGGTAGGGCCCAAGGAAACGCGCGCGTGGACGGTCCACAAGGGCGCGAAGGCACCGCAGGCCGCAGGGGTCATCCATACCGATTTCGAACGCGGCTTCATCCGCGCCCAGACCATCTCCTATAACGATTTCGTTACGCTTGGCGGCGAGGTCGCGGCAAAGGAGGCCGGCAAGGCGCGCGACGAAGGCAAGGAATATGTCGTTCAGGATGGCGACGTAATGCTGTTCAAGTTCAACACGTGAGGCAATCGTCGCGCCGGCCCGACGTATAAAAGGGTCTTGCCGGCGGATGCAACGCACCGCGACATCGCGGCCGTTGGCCTGATGGAGGACCGGCGATGATCAAGGCTTTCGTCCCAGACCACGACCGGCTGCGATTGGTGGACGACCCCCGCGTCGACCCGACCTCGGTGGTCTGGTTCGACCTGTTCAACCCGACAAAGGAAGAAGAAGACGCCATCGAAAAGTGGCTGGGCGTCGGCGTACCGACACGCGAGGAGATGGAGGAGATCGAGATCTCGTCCCGGCTCTATGCCGAGGACGGCGCCTACATCATGACCGCGATACTGCCCGCTCATGCCGATGACGACATGCCCCAGATGCTGCCGGTCACCTTCGTGCTTGCGAGCGGGAAGCTCATCACCATCCGCTACCACGAACCGCGCGCCTTCCAGACATTTCCGCTGCGCGCCGAGAAGGCCGATATCGGCTGCACCAGCGGGGAAACGATTCTGGTTTCGCTTATCGAGGCGATCGTCGACCGCCTCGCCGACGTGCTGGAACGCGCCAGCCGCGAGGTCGTCGAGATTTCGCGGAACATCTTTCACCCTCAGGAAAAGAAGGCATCGAATCGCGACCGCGATTTCCAGAAGATCCTTCGCAGCATCGGCAGCAAGGAAGACCTCGTCTCGAAGATCCAGGACAGCCTTCTGACGCTCCAGCGCCTTTCCGGCTTCCTTGCCAACGCCTTCGGGGAAGACCATGCCGAAAAGGCCCTTCGCGCCCGCGTGAAGATGATCTCCCGAGATGTGATCTCGCTTTCGGATCATGCCTCGTTCCAGACACAGAAGATCATATTCCTGCTCGATGCGACCCTTGGCATGATCAACATAGAGCAGAACGCGATCATCAAGATCGTTTCTGTCGCCGCTGTGGTCTTCCTGCCGCCGACTCTGGTTGCCTCGGTCTACGGAATGAACTTCGAGGCGATGCCCGAACTGAAATGGGCCATTGGCTACCCCATGGCGCTCAGCCTGATGATCGTTTCGGCGATACTTCCGTTCTGGTTCTTCCGCCGAAAGGGTTGGCTGTGATCGACCGATGGCCTATCAGCGGCTGACGATCTGGGTGCCGTGGGGAAGCATTGCATGACAAGCAAAAGATGGGCCTTCGAGGACTTCGTCGAAGGCCGCTCGATCGACCTCGGTGCAAAGGACGTGACCGCCGCCGAGATCATTGAATTCGCGAGCGAGTTCGATGCGCAGCCCATGCATCTCGACGAAGCCGCCGGCAAGGCGAGCCTGCTCGGCGGCCTGTCGGCGTCGGGCTGGCACACTTGCGCGATGTTCATGCGCCTGATGTGCGATTCCTTTCTGCTCGACTCGACCTCGCAAGGCGCGCCGGGCGTCGATCACATCAAATGGAAGAAGCCGGTCATCGCGGGCGATCGCCTGACCGGCCGCACAACTGTCGTTGCGACGAGAGCCTCGAAATCGCGCCCGACGATCGGCCTCGTTACCTTACGCTCCGAACTCTTCAACCAACATGGCGAAGCCGTGTTCGAACTGGAGAACACGGTGATGTTCCTGAAGCGCGAGGCCGCGGCATGACGCTCGACGAATTCTTCGAAATCGGCGTCGAGGTTCCGCTCGGCTCCCAGCTGTTCGATGCGCAGAGAATAAAGGCCTTCGCGTCGAAGTACGATCCGCAGCCCTTCCATGTGGATGAGGAAGCCGCCAGACAGAGCGTTTTCGGCGGTCTTTGCGCATCCGGTTGGCATACCGCCGCCACATGGATGAAGCTGAACCTGGCAACTCCTCCGAAACCATGGACAGGCCCAGGCCCCGAGCCTGTCTTCGGCCCCTCCCCCGGCATCACCAACCTGAAATGGGTCAAGCCCGTCTTTGCCGGCGAAACCGTCGCCTTTAGTCGCAAGGCCCTCGGTCACCGCGCGATCGCTTCCCGGCCCGGATGGCGCGTCCTCACGGTCCAGGCCAAGGGCGTCGAATCGACCGGCGCGCCCGTGATCGAATTCGAAAGCGCCGTTCTGGTACAGACGGCCTTCTAGCCTTGGCGCCAAGCACGCCCCCCGCGGAAGTTCGGTCAGACTAATTCGAGAGGATCGCGGTGCTCTTCAATGGCCTTCGAAGCCGATGAGCGTTCTCACGGTGACGCCGAGGTTTTCGAGCTTCCTGCGCCCACCGAGGTCCGGGAGATCGATGACGAAACATGCGGCGACGATCTCGGCTCCCATCCGGGAAAGCAGCTTGACCGCCCCTTCCGCCGTGCCGCCGGTGGCGATCAGGTCGTCGACTAGAATGACCTTTTCACCGGGCCTGACAGCGTCCTTGTGCATTTCCATCTCGTCCAGCCCATATTCGAGGCTGTAGGCGACGCGCACGGTTTCATGCGGTAGCTTACCCTTCTTGCGGATCGGGATGAAGCCGGCGGAGAGCTGGTGGGCGATGGCCCCTCCCAGAATGAACCCGCGCGCCTCGATGCCCGCGATCTTGTCGACCTTCAGCCCGACATAGGGATGCACAAGCTCGTCGATCGCCCGGCGGAACGCCCGCGCATCACCAAGCAGGGTTGTGATGTCGCGAAACAGGATGCCCGGCTTAGGATAATCGGGAATCGTCCGGATTGCGGACAACAACGTTTCTTCGACGGTTGTTTTCATCGGTCAGCCCCAGTGCCAGCCAGTTTTGCGCCGCCGGGCGACAAAAGAAAAGGGCGCTTTCAGCGCCCTTTCCGCATTAGCCGTGGATGAAAGTTCAGTGCTGGACGTCCGACCAGACCTTCCGCTTGGTCGCGTAGACGAGGCCCGCGAACAGAACCAGGAAGACCATGACGCTGAACCCGGTACGCTTGCGGGCCTCCAGATGAGGTTCCGCCGCCCACATCAGGAACGCCGACACGTCACGCGAATACTGATCGACGGTTTCAGGCGAGCCGTCCTCATAGGTAACCTGGCCATCCGAGAGAGGCTTGGCCATGGCGAGCGACTTGCCGCCGATGAAGAACGGATTGTAGTGCGTTCCCTCGGAAATCTGCATTCCGGCCGGCGGCTCATGATCATAGCCTGTCAGCAACGAATGGATATAGTCGGGACCGTTCTCGGCATATTGCGTGAAGATGTCGAATACGAAGGTCGGGAACCCACGCTCGACGCCACGCGCTTTGGCGATCAGGGAGAAATCAGGAGGAGCCGCGCCGTTGTTGGCAGCGGCGGCAGCCACCGTGTTGGGGAACGGAGACGGGAAATAATCCGACGCGATCGCAGGCCGCTCGAACATCTCGCCATCGGCGTTGGGACCGTCCTGAACCGTGTATTCGGCGGCCAGTGTACGAATCTGCGCCGGTGAATAACCAAGCGCCGACAACGTACGGAATGCCACGAGATCCAACGAGTGGCAGGCCGAGCAGACCTCCTTGTACACTTTCAGGCCGCGCTGCAGCTGCGCGCGGTCGAAGGTGCCGAACGGGCCGGCAAAAGACCAGTCCTCTTGGGTCGGCTTCAAGATGGGGAAATGCGTCGGCTCCGCCGCATTGTGCCCGCCCTCTTCGGCGGCGTTGCCAATGCCTGCACCAGCAAGGAGAATGCCTGCCGCGGCCAGAACGCTGAGAATCCTGTTCATCGGAAATGTCCCTCTCAAGCTTCCGGTCTCAGCCTTTTGTCTCGGGCGCAGCGGTCGCGCCAACGGGATGCCCCGAACCGCCCTTGTTCTTCTCAAGCACCGCTTCGGTGATGGAATTGGGCAGCCGCTTCGGGGTCTCGATCAGGCCCAGGACGGGCATGATGACGAGGAAGAAGGCAAAATAGTAGAGTGTCGTGATCTGCATCGCCGGGATGTACCACCCCTCCGCCGGACGCGAACCAAGCCAGCCAAGGAAAATCGCGTTCGCCAGGAACAGCCAGAAGAAGAACTTGTACCACGGGCGATAGACGGCGGAGCGCACCTTCGACGTGTCGAGCCACGGCACCAGGAAAAGCATGACGATGGCGCCGAACATGGCCAACACGCCGCCGAGCTTGGAGTCGATCGGCCCGATATTGAAGGTGATGGCGCGCAGGATCGCGTAGAAGGGCAGGAAGTACCATTCAGGCACGATATGAGCAGGCGTCTTCATCGGGTCGGCAACGATGTAGTTGTCCGGATGTCCGAGGAAGTTCGGGATATAGAACACGAACCAGGCGAACAAGATGATGAAGAACACCATGGCCACGCCGTCCTTTATGGTGGCGTAGGGCGTGAAGGCCAGCGTATCAGTCTTCGACTTCACCTCGATGCCCGTCGGGTTGGTCTGGCCGACCACATGCAGAGCCCAGATGTGCAGGACCACGACGCCCGCGATCATGAACGGCAGCAGGTAGTGCAGCGCGAAGAAGCGGTTGAGAGTCGGATTGTCGACCGCAAAGCCGCCGAGCAGCAACTGCTGGATCCAGTCGCCGACGAGCGGGATCGCAGTGAAGAAACCGGTGATTACGGTCGCGCCCCAGAAGCTCATCTGTCCCCAGGGAAGAACGTAGCCCATGAAGCCGGTAGCCATCATCAGCAGATAGATGATGCAGCCGAGAATCCAGAGCAGTTCGCGCGGGGCCTTGTACGAGCCGTAGTAGAGGCCGCGGAAGATGTGGACATAGACGGCGATGAAGAACATCGATGCGCCGTTGGAATGCAGATAGCGAAGCAGCCAGCCGGAATTCACGTCGCGCATGATCTTCTCGACCGACTGGAAGGCGAGCCCCGTATCGGAGACATAGTGCATGGCCAGCACGACGCCGGTCAGTATCTGCGAGACGAGCATGATCGCCAGGATGCCGCCAAAGGCATAGGCGTAGTTCAAATTGCGCGGCACCGGATAAGACACGAAGGAATCGTGCATCAGCCGCGGCAGCGGCATCCGGGAATCAAACCAGCGCTCGATGCCGGTCTTGGGCGTGTAGGTCGAGTGTCCTTCGCTCATCGGATATCTCCCCTCACCCGATCCGGACGCGCGTGTCGGACAGGAATGCGAATGTCGGAACAGCAAGGTTTTCCGGTGCCGGTCCCTTGCGGATACGGCCTGCCGTATCATAGTGCGAACCGTGGCAAGGGCAGAACCAGCCGCCGAAATCGCCGGATTGGCCAAGCGGCACGCAGCCGAGATGGGTGCAGACGCCAACCATCACCAGCCAGTTTTCCTTGCCTGCGCCGGCGGCGCGGTCTTCGTCCGTCGCCGGAGCGTCGGCCGGCAGGTTCGCGTTGCGTGCGACGGGGTCCTTGAGCTCGGCGAGCGGGACGCCCTTCGCCGCCTCGATTTCCTCGGGTGTGCGGTTGCGGATGAAGACGGGCTTGCCGCGCCATTTGACGGTCAGGGACATACCGGGCTCCAACTGCCCGACATCGACCTCGACCGAGGCCATGGCCAGGGTGGATGCATCCGGGCGCATCTGGTCGATGAAGGGCCACGCGAAGGCAGCCGCGCCGACAGCGCCGGCAACTCCGGTGGCGACATAAAGGAAATCGCGTCGTGTGGGATCGTGGGTATCGGTCGCGCTCACGGGACTCCGTCCTTTCGCCTCATGATCGCCGGCAGCCGAGCTCTTCCCCTCGCTCACCCCACGCCGGCTCGTCAGCGCATGGCGACGAGCTAGCGGGATCCTCCGGCACAATTTCGAGGTTTGGTTTATGCGTGAAGCCCCATTTTGTCCAGTCGGCACCATGGGGCAGGTCAGATTGTCGCGGAGTACGTGGAAAACAGCGGCTTTGAGGGGTTTTCGAGGCCGTCCGCATCATGATTTTCCAGCGAATCGGAAACCACCGCCACCGCGTATTTACGGCCGGTTCTACTTCGCACCCAGCCGTGCGAGCACGGCTTTCGGAATCGCATGCTCGCGGATGATGGAGTCGTGCGAGCGCAAGCCGCAGAGTTCACGCTGTATGAAGTAGGACTGCACTGCCTCAGCTGCACCCTTCAGTACAGCCTCCCGATCGTGGGTATCGGCAGGCAGGGCCCTGAACTCGGCCAGTTTCAGCCGCATCTTTTCACCGGCCCTGCCGAGTGCCGCTGCCTTCTCGGCCAGAATTTCATGGCCCAGCACGTCGAATCCCGAATCAAGCTGCGGCTTTGTCCAACCTGCTGGCATATCTTTCGACAAGATCGTCCCTATTCAGCGGCAAGACGGTCGCCGAGGAAGCCGCCGGACTGCCTTTTCCATAGTTGTGCATAGAGACCGTCAAGGGCAAGCAGGCTCTCATGCGTCCCCTCCTCGACGATCCTGCCTTCATCGAGGACGATGAGCCGGTCGAGCGCCGCGACGGTGGAGAGCCGGTGCGCGATGGCAATCACGGTCTTGCCTTCCATCAGCCTGTCGAGATTGCCCTGGATCGCCGCCTCGACCTCGGAATCCAGCGCCGACGTCGCCTCGTCCAGGACCAGGATCGGCGCATCCTTCAGCATCATGCGGGCGATCGCGATGCGCTGGCGCTGTCCGCCCGAAAGCTTCACCCCGCGCTCGCCGACCTGCGCGTCGTATCCTCTGCGCCCTCTCGGATCCGTGACATCGACAATGAACTCGTGCGCCGAAGCGCGCCGCGCGGCAGCCTCGATCTCGGTGTCGCTCGCGCCGGCCTTTCCGTAGCCGATATTGTCGCGGATGGCGCGGTGCATGAGCACCGCATCCTGGCTGACCACGCCGAACTGCTCGCGAAGCGACGCCTGCGTCACGGAGCGGACGTCATGGCCGTCGATCAGGATACGCCCGCCTTCGACATCGAACAGCCGAAGCAGCAGATTGACGACCGTCGTCTTGCCCGCGCCAGACGGCCCGACGAGCGCCACGCGCTCCCCGGGCCTTATGCGCAGGTTGAGCCCGTCGATCACGCCTTCGTCTTTGCCGTAGTGGAAGGTGACGTCCTCGAACCGGATATCGCCCTTGGCGCGCGGCAGGACGATCGCGTCCGCCGCATCGCTTATCGCAGGTTTCACGGAGATAGTCCTCGTGGCGTCCTGCACGGTGGCGTAGTTGCGCACCAGCCCGTTGATGTTGAACATCATCCAGCCCGACATCTGGTTCAGGCGAAACACCAGCCCCAACGCCGCCGCGATCGCGCCGGTGGAAATGCCGCCGCCGGTCCACCTGAAGATGCAGATGGCGGCGATCGAACTCATCATCGCCCCGTTGAGCAGGGCGATGGCCGAGCGCACCGTGGTGACGGCGCGGGTCAGCCGCACGACCGCGGCGAGGAAGCTTTCCAGCCCCTCGCGAACATAGCCGTGTTCGCGCATGCCGCTGTCGAAGAGCTTCACTGACATGATGTTGGTGAAGGCATCGACCAGACGGCCGTTGAAGACCGAGCGCTCGTCGGCGGTGGCGCGGCCGGCGCGACGCATTTCCGGCAACAGGAACCAGATGATGCCGGCATAGCCCAGGAACCACAGCGCCACGACAAATCCCATCCACGGATCGACCGAGGCAAGGATGGTTATCGCCAGCATCATGAAGGTGATGAACGACCACATGGTCTGCAGCACATTGACGATGAAGTCGCCGACCGCCTCGCCCCCTTGCATGATCTTGGTCGCGATGCGGCCCGCGAAGTCGTTCTGATAGAAAGCGTAGGGCTGCTCGATCACACGGCGGAAGGACTGCCAGCGCACCATCGTGTAGAAGCCCGGCACGATGACCTGCTGCTCGACGACAGCCGACCCGATCATGACAGCCGTGCGCACGATCAGAAGCAGCGCCAGCAGGCCCAGCAGCTGGTGCCAATGGTCGGCAAGCAATGTTTGCGGGCTCGACGTGTCGAGCAGGTCGATCAGCCAGCCGACAGACCAGTAGAGCGCCGCGTCCACGGCGCCCGCCAGCCCGCCGACGATCAGGAGCAGCAGGAAAGGTCCCTTCGCCTGCTGCGCGAAATAGATGATGAACTGCCAGGCGGTATCCGGCAGCACCTCGCGATCGGTGTCGTGGAACGCATCTATCGTGCCCTCGAACCGTCCCCAAAGCCTTTCGCGAAAATCACTGTCGCTCATTCTGCAGCAACATCCTCGGGCATGTTCGGTTCCGGCCTGGCGTCGTTGGGCAGGAATCCGCCCGACTGCCGTTCCCACAATTGTGCATAGAGCCCGCCACGGTCGACGAGTTCGTCATGCGTGCCCTCCTCGACGATGCGGCCTCCATCCATGACGACCAACCTGTCCATGGCGGCTATGGTCGAGAGCCGGTGCGCGATCGCGATCACGGTCTTACCCTGCATCAGCTTGTAGAGGTTTTCCTGGATCGCCGATTCCACCTCCGAATCGAGCGCCGAGGTCGCCTCGTCGAGGATGAGGATCGGCGCGTCCTTCAGCATGACGCGCGCGATCGCGATGCGCTGGCGCTGTCCGCCGGACAGCTTCACGCCGCGTTCGCCGACATGCGCGTCGAACGCCTTGCGCCCCTTCGGATCTGTCAGTCCGTCGATGAAGTCTATGGCTTCCGCGCGCCGCGCCGCCTCGATCATCTGGTCTTCGCCGGCGTCAGGCCGTCCATAGAGGATATTGTCGCGCACGGAGCGATGAAGCAGCGACGTATCCTGCGTGACCATGCCGATCTGCGCCCGCAGACTGTCCTGCGTGACCGCGCCGACGTCCTGACCGTCGATCAGGAGAGCGCCTTTCTCCAGGTCGTAGAAGCGCAGGAGAAGGTTCACGAGCGTCGACTTGCCCGCGCCCGAGCGGCCGACGATGCCGACCTTCTCGCCCGGCTCTATCGTCAGGGACAGGTTCTCGATGATCCCCTTGCCCTTCCCATAGTGGAAGCCGACATCCCGGTATTCGATCCGCCCCTTGTCGACCAGGAGTTCCCTCGCGCCCGGCCTGTCCTCGACCACGCGGGGCATGGAGATCGAGCCTATGCCGTCCTGCACGGTGCCGATGTTCTCGAACAGGGCCGACATTTCCCACATGATCCACTGCGACATGCCCCAGAGCCGCAGCACGAGGCCGATGACCACGGCAACGGCGCCTATGGAAACCGCGTCGCCCAGCCAAAGCCATATGGACATGGCGGCGACGGAGAAAAGCAGCAGTGAGTTCATCAGGTAGAGCAGCCCGTAGAGGCTGGTCACCAGCCGCATGGAGCGGTGGACGGTCTCCAGGAATTCCGCCATTCCCGAGCGGGCATAGCTTGCCTCGCGGCGAGCATGGGAGAAAAGCTTCACCGTTTGGATGTTGGTGTAGCTGTCCACGATGCGCCCCGTCATCATCGAGCGCGCGTCAGCTTGCTCCTCGGCAACCTTTCCAAGACGCGGAATGTAGTAGCGCAGCAGCAGCCCGTAGGCGGCCAGCCACACCACCAGCGGCGCTGCAAGCCGCCAGTCCGAAGAACCGACGATATAGAGCATGCCGAGGAAGTAGACGATGACGTAGTTCAGGACGTCGATCAGCTTGATGACGCATTCGCGCACCGCCAGCGCCGTCTGCATCAGCTTGGTCGCGATGCGGCCGGCAAACTCGTCCTGATAGAAGCTCATGGATTGCTTGAGCAGATAGCGATGGACGTCCCAGCGGATTCGCATGGGATAGTTGCCCATCAGCGACTGCTGGTGGAACAGGGATTGCACCAACGCCATGGCGGGTAGCAGGACCACAACGACGAACGCCATGCCGGCCAGCCTCCAGCCTTCCGTCTGGAGGAAGGTTTCCCGGTTCTGGACCGAAAGCCAGTCCACGATGGAGCCTAGGAAACCAAACATCCACACTTCGGCGAGTGCGATGGCGGTGACCAGCAGCCCGGCTCCCGCGATATAGGGCCAGGCCCCCCGCGTATAATGGAGGCAGAACCCGACGAGCGTCTTCGGCGGTTCCACGGGCTCCTGCTCTGGAAACGGATTCAGGCGATTTTCAAACCAGCGGAACATCAGTTAATCTCTCAGTCCTGCGAAGCCGTCGGAGCGGCATTCCCATTATGCAAATTGCCGGATTCCTGAAACGCGACTTCGCCGCGTCCTGCCGGATTCGATTCGGCCTCAATGATCCATACATAGGCCGATGGCTCGAAATCGCCGAGACCGCTTTGCCGCCTGTGCGCTATCCCGGTCTCTTCCGGCATAGCCTTGTTCCGGCGGGCAAGAATCCCGCGAAACAGGCTGGCAGCCAGGCGATCGCGCAGCAGGGCCGATGTCCGCCCAACTCCGTCACGGTGCTGGCCAAGGGCGTTGGCCCATGCGTCGAGACGCGCCTCGTCCAGCCTGATCGGCTTTTCGGGAGGATACGGCGGCGGACTGTACGGATTGCGCCGCACACGCTTGGATTCAAAGAACATCGCGAAAATCCCTGGACAACCGGAACCGGTATCCGGCGGAAATCGCGATCAGCTTTGATGGATTATCGAAAGTGCCGAACCGATTCCGCCTTCAGGCGAAACCCCTGAGATCGGGGCGGTGAAGATATAAGGTCGTCATGCAATCCATATCCGCCTCCGCTGGTTCGGGTTGACAATGGCGCTGCTATAGTCGCATCCGGCCGCAAATGCCACATGGATCGTCAGGATAGCCGCGTCTCTCCTGACGACTGTGGCCATCCTGCAACTTGCATTAGGGTGTCGCCTTGGCGTCGGTGCGCATAGCCCTCTACCAGCCGGACATCGCCGGCAACACGGGCACCATCCTGAGAATGGCTGCCTGCCTCGGCGTGCCGGTCGACATCATAGAGCCGGCCGGTTTCGACCTTTCGGATCGCAACCTGCGCCGGGCGGGCATGGACTATCTGGAGATGGCCGCCCTCACGCGCCACGTCGACTTCGACAGCTTCGAGGAATGGCGGCTCGCCGAACGCTGGAGGCTGGTGCTTTTCTCAACCGCAGCGATACTGCCCTATACGGATTTCCGCTATCAGGACGGCGACATCCTTCTTTTCGGGCGCGAATCCGCAGGCGTGCCGCCTCATGTGCACCACAAGGCCGATGCGCGCCTGCTCATCCCCATGAAGGGAGGAGGCCGAAGCCTCAACATCGCGATGTCCGTTGCCATGGCAACGGGCGAGGCAATCCGCCAGCTTACTTGAGATCGCAGCGCTTCAATCCGCCGCAGGCAGCCTGCGTATCGTGAATTCGATCAGGTCGCCGGGCCGCTCGAACCAGCTCTCGATCTCGGTCCAATAGGCCTGCCTGGGCCACCGATCGAACCATTCCCTGGCCTTGTCTCGCGCGTCGCAGCGCGGCAGCAGGAACGTCTCGCGCAGGAACCCGTCGCGAGCCTTGCCGGCACGCTCCTCGCGCGAGCGTGCGAGACGCTTTCTGAGGCCGTCGAGCGGTGGTCTTGCCGGGGTGCGCATGCACGAACTCCTTGACCCTTCCACCCAACAGATTAGGGATCAACCGATAAATTGCGAGTCATTTGTCCTGGTTGAGGTTCTCCCGATGCAACGCCCGGAGCTTCCGGTCGGCCTGCCCGCCGACATCGAAATGCGCAAGAATCGCGCCCGCGAATGGTTCGAAGCCCTGCGCGACTCCATCTGCTCCTGCTTCGAAACGATAGAGGACGATCTGACGGGACCACAGGCCGATATGGCGCCCGGACGCTTCGAGCGCACGCCATGGCAGCGCGACGGCAATGGCGGCGGCGGCATAATGTCGGTCATGCATGGCCGCGTCTTCGAGAAGGTCGGCGTCCACACCTCCACCGTATTCGGCGAATTCTCGCCGGAATTCCGCAAGCAGATTCCCGGAGCGGAGGACGATCCGCGTTTCTGGGCGTCGGGTATCTCCCTGATAGCCCATCCGTGGAACCCCAATGTGCCGGCGGTCCACATGAACACGCGTATGGTGGTCACGACGCGCTGGTGGTTTGGTGGCGGTGCCGATCTCACGCCAGTGCTCGATCGCCGGCGCAATCAGGTCGATCCCGATTCGGTCGACTTCCACCAGGCGATGCGCGAAAGCTGCGAGAGGCATGCAGGCGTCGTCGATTATGGTCGGTTGAAGGCATGGTGCGACGAATATTTCTTCCTGCCCCACCGCGACGAACCGCGCGGCATAGGCGGCATCTTCTACGACTGGCAGCATTCGGGCGAGGAAAAGGGCGGCTGGGACGCCGATTTCGCCTTCACGCAGGATGTCGGCCGCTCGTTTGAACAGATCTACAACCGGCTGTTGCGCGCAAACTTCAACAGTGGCTGGAGCGAGGCCGACCGCGAGGAGCAACTCGTGCGGCGGGGACGCTATGCCGAATTCAACCTGCTGTACGATCGCGGCACGATCTTCGGCCTCAGGACGGGCGGCAACGTCGCCTCCATCCTTTCCAGCCTGCCGCCTTCGGTGAAATGGCCTTAAAAAGTCAGAGGCATAGGGCGCTTTAGCGTCCCCCATGATGCTGCCCCCAGGCAGATCACGATCTTGTGTCGAGAGTGATTGTGCCTCCGCCACGGTCGCGGCAAAACTTGGTCGGCGCCAGCTGAATTATGACCGCGTGCCCGCCCCGAACTTTCTTTTTCGTCTAATAGCAGCTCCGGCTGACGGGATTATCTCTATCGACGGATCGGAACACGCCGGCAGCTTGCCCCCATGAGTTGCGACACGACGCGTCCAGACGATCCGCATCTGCGCGGGGCTCAGACGCCCCGCCAATCTCAGGAGAGCCTGCCATGCGCAAGCTTCTTGTCCCGGCAGCGGCTGCTGCCCTTCTCGCCACCTCCGCCCTCACCTTCGCCGCCGCCCAGCACGCCACCGGTACGGTAAAGGCTTACGACGCCAAGGCGCAGTCCCTCACGCTTGCGGACGGGACGACCTACATGCTGCCGAAGACGTTCAAGGATCCGGGTCTGAAGGCCGGCGAGAAGGTATCGATCAACTGGGAGATGAAGGGTTCCACGAAGTCCGCCGACACCGTCACGATCATGAAGTGATCGATCCGTCCGCTGGAGGCATGGTGAACGCGTGCCGCGCCTCCAGCCGGATGAAATCGGGTAACCCTTTCGCCGCATTCCATGCTATGGTTCCGTTCCCTGCAACCAAGGCGAAGGAGAAACCCGATGAAGGAATTCCATTGCGGATCGCTCGTGCCTGGCTGTGACTGGCACACGCGCCATGAGGAAGAAGCAGAAATCATCCGCCGTGTCGCGGAGCATATGCGCGAGACTCATGGCGAAACGATCATTCGTGAAACCATGATCGAGGCGATCCGTTCACGCATCGAGAAAGTGCGCAACGCGGCCTAGGCTGAGTCGAGGGGAACTGGCTCCCTAGTCCGGCTCGGAACGATACCGTGCGGCGCGTTCGATAAGCGCACCGCGATCCGGAGCGAAATTCGCGTCGACCCACTCCTGCTCAAGACGTTTCAGCAGCTTTCCCATATCAGGACCGGCGGGTATTCCGACCTCTTGCAGGTCGGCACCCTTCAGCGGGAATTGCGGCGGCGTCCATTTTTCGACGAATTTCAGCAGCCGCGAAAACCCGCCTGCTTCGACCAGCGCTTCATTGCCCGAGTGGCCATCCGCGACCGCTCGCCCGCGCGCTGACGCCAGCGACAGACGCAAGCGGTCCAGCAAGGGCTGCCTGCCACTTCGATAAAGCCTCTTGGCCAACTCGCTTTCGGTCGTCGTTGAACTGACACCGGGTATGGCCGCCCAGGCGGACAGCCGTTCGGCCTGGGCGTTCGAAAGCTTAAGGCGTACCGCAAGCGCCTTCATCCGCTCCTGATCGGGAGGGACGATCGCCTCAAGCCTGAGCAGCGCGTCAGGCCCCCAGCCGAGATCGCGCTCGGTCGAGACCAGCGCATGGATCGCGTCGATCCCCCATTTCTCGCTCTCCGGCAGGGACTGCGACAGGACGCCGGCCTGCCGCATCCAAAGCAGCGCGCGCGACGGGTCTGGCGCGGACAGCATTTTCCTGAGTTCGCTCCAGACGCGCTCCGCCGACAGTCGCGCAAGTCCGTCCTTCAGCCGCGCGCATGCTTTCAATCCTTCGGAATCGGGGCGGCCGGAACCGTAGTACGCGAAGAAGCGGAAGAAACGCAGAATCCGCAGATAATCCTCGCGGATGCGCGCTTCCGGATCGCCGATGAAGCGCAATGTGCGGGTGCCCAGGTCTGCAAGCCCGCCGACCAGGTCGACCACCGTTCCGTCGGCCTGCGCATAGAGCGCGTTGATCGTGAAATCGCGACGCTCCGCGTCCGCCTTCCAGTCGCGCCCGAAGACGACTTTCGCGCGGCGTCCATCGGTGTCGACATCCGCGCGCAGCGTCGTGACCTCATAAGACTGGCCGGGGCATATGACCGTGACAGTTCCATGCTCGATGCCGGTCGGCACTGTCCTGAAACCCGCAGCCCCGGCGCGGCGCACAGTCTCCTCGGGCAACGTAGTGGTCGCCACATCGATATCGGCCACCGCCTCGCCGAGCATGGCGTTGCGCACGGCGCCGCCTGCGATCCGCGCCTCCTCGCCGTCCGCGCCGAGCGCTTCGAGCAGACGCTGGAGCCCGGTATCCCTCAGCCATTCGGCTCCCGCGACCGATGCCGTGCTCATAGGTAGAACCTTTCATAGAGGGTTCGGATGATGCCGGCTGTAACACCCCATATCCGCTGCCCGCCATAGGGCATGTCGTAGAACCTCCAGTCCCGGTCCAGATAGTTGGCCATGCCTTGCGCATGATTGACCGGGTCCATCAGGAAACGCAGCGGAACCTCGAACGCGGCATCCACCTCGTGCTCGTTTATCCTGAGGCCGAAGCCCGGCCGGACGACGGAAAGCACCGGCGCGATGCGATAACCGCTCGCCGAGAGATAATCCGGCATGCGGCCGACAATCTCTATGTGGCCGGCGTCGAGGCCGATCTCCTCCATCGCCTCGCGCAGCGCCGCCGCTTCCGGAGACGCGTCGGTCGGATCGATTCTGCCGCCCGGAAAAGCGACCTGCCCCGAATGGCTCGTTAGGCTTTCGGCCCTCTTGGTCAGGATCACGCTCGCTTCCTGGCCGTGATCCACCACCGGGATCAGCACCGCCGCGTCGCGGTAACGGCGCAGCCCTGCCATTCGCGGGTGGCCTGGATTGAAGCTGTGGTCGCCATAGTCGAAGTTTTCGGCAGGTCCGCGGTGAACCGACGCCCTCATGCGGAAATCCGCCGCCGAGAACAACGGCGCCTCCGCGCCGAGAGGCTTGCCGTGCATGTCCGGTTCGCCGATCACGCGCTCAAATGCTCCAGCGCCTCGGCGGGCAGGATGGGATACACCGCACCATTTGAACGCACGGCAAACATCGCCTTCCCGTCCACCACGATCTCTTCCCCATGCTCCACCAGCTCATACATCACCGGCCGGGCCAAAAGCGCTTCGAGCCGCCCACGGACCAGGATATAGGGCTTCAGCCCTCCCGTCGCCGCCTCGTCCTCGAAACGCAACGGATGTTCCGGCCCCACCTCGACCACGTCGCCGACATTGGTGCGAAGCGTGATCACCTGATCTTCGCCGTTGCCGGAAACGTTCATCTCGACAGCTACGAACGGCGCATCGACTACCCTGATGCCGACCTTCTCGACCGGCGTCACGAGATAGGTCCTGCCGTCAGCATCCTTGCGCAGCACTGTCGAAAAGAGCTGGACCAGCGGCATGCGGCCAATAGGCGTGCCAAGATAATACCAGGTGCCGTCCGGCCGGATTTCCATGTCCAGATCGCCGCAGAAGTCAGGATTCCACTTGTCGACGGGCGGAAGCCCTTTGCCGGCGCGCGAGGCGCGCGAAATGAGCGCCGACAGTCCGGCAGCATCCTCGGCGGCGGCTAGGCCGGCATCCACCCTGTTGTCTTCATCGGTCATGGTCACGAAATAGTCACTGTTGTTTCGCTTGTCAGCCGGGTCGGGTGATTTAAGTTTGGCTTATCCGCGCCGCCATGGCACCAGTAGCGCAGCACGATCTGCGCCGGCATGCCGGGCGCGCGCCAGGAGTTCCGCATGAGCATCATGATACAGCAGGCGACATTGAGCGAGCAGGAAATGGTCGCCGAGGCCGAAAAGGCGCTGGCCGACATTTCCCGCATCCGCGAGGGCGTCGGCAAAGTCATCTTCGGCCAGGAAAGCGTGGTCGAGAGCACGCTGGTGGCCCTTCTCGCCGGCGGCCATGCTCTGCTCGTCGGCGTGCCGGGCCTCGCCAAGACCAAGCTGGTGGAGACCCTGGGCATAGTGCTCGGCCTCGATACCAGCCGTATCCAGTTCACGCCCGACCTCATGCCATCCGACATACTGGGTTCCGAGGTCATGGAGCAGGACGAGCATGGAAAGCGCTCCTTCCGCTTCATCTCGGGACCGATCTTCGCCCAGCTTCTCATGGCCGACGAGATCAACCGCGCCAGCCCCCGTACGCAGTCGGCCCTGCTCCAGTCGATGCAGGAATACCATGTCACGGTTGCCGGCGCGCGCCACGACCTCCCGGCGCCTTTCCATGTGCTGGCGACGCAGAATCCGCTTGAGCAGGAAGGCACCTACCCGCTGCCGGAAGCGCAACTCGACCGCTTCCTGATGCAGATCGACATCCTGTACCCCGAGCTCGAGGCGGAGCGACGCATCCTGGTCGAGACCACCGGCGTCGAGGAGGTGCGGGCAGAAAACGCTATCACTCCCGTCAGGCTGAAGGAAATCCAGACGCTCATCCGCCGCATGCCGGTGCCCGAGAGCGTCGTCGACGCGATCCTCAGGCTCGTCCGCTCGGCCCGGCCCGGCCCGGGCAATGCCGAGACCGACAGGCACGTCGCATGGGGCCCGGGCCCGCGCGCCAGTCAGGCGCTCACTTTGTGCGCCCGCGCCCGCGCGCTCTACGATGGCCGCCTTGCGCCCTCCATCGACGATGTGCACGCGCTCGCCGAACCGGTTCTCCAGCATCGCATGGCGTTGACCTTTGCGGCGCGCGCCGAGGGCATGACGGTGCGCGACTTCGTGGCGAAGCTGGTGAAGGCCCAGGGCTAAAGATGTCCGCGGCCCCCGCGAGGAGCATCTGATGTTGCGAATAGGCGAAGCCACGGCTTCCGTCTCCACGCGCGAGGCGCTCGCGCGGGGCCGTGCGCGCGCCTCCTTCGTGCCCGACCTGCTGGTCGAGGCCCGCCGCATCGTCAACACGGTGATCAGCGGCTGGCACGGCCGTCGCAGGCGCGGCATAGGCGAGAATTTCTGGCAGTTCCGCCCCTATGTCGAAGGCGATGCCATGTCGCGGATCGACTGGCGGCGTTCCGCCCGCGACGACCACACCTATGTGCGCGACCGCGAATGGGAAGCGGCCCACACCGTCTGGCTTTGGGCAGACCCCTCGTCCTCCATGCTCTACAAGTCCACGAACGCGTCCGTCTCGAAGGAGTCACGGGCGCTGGTGCTGATTCTTGCCCTGGCAGAACTACTTTCGCGCGGCGGCGAACGCATCGCGTGGCCTGGCCTCACCGACCCGTTCACCGCCCGCAACGGGGCCGAGCGGCTGGCTTCCCGGCTTTCGCACGCTCCCGCCTTGCCCGCCACACCCGATCTGTCCGCCGTCCGCCGCTTCTCCGACATCGTCCTCGCCAGCGACTTCCTCGATCCGGCCGAAGAGGTCATGGCCTGGCTGGACGTTCTGGCGCGCCGTGGCGTCAGGGCGCATCTGATCGAGGTCGCAGACCCCGCCGAGGAGGCATTCCCCTATGCCGGGCGCACTGAATTCTCCGATCCTGAAACCGGCGAGAAACTCACCGCCGGCCGCGCCGAGTCCGTGCGCGAAGAATATCGCCTCGCCTATTCCGCGCGGCGTGAGGAGTTGATGCGCTGGTGCAAGCGGCTCGGCTGGAGCTACACGGTCAACCACACGGACCGGCTCGCCTCCGAGGCGCTGGTACGTATCCACATGGCGCTGTCGGCCGATGGCGGCTATGCTGCGGGAGCGCGGTGATGGGTTGGCTTCCGCTCAGCTTCGGATTTCCCGCTGCCCTGTGGGGGCTGCTTGCATTGCCGGTCATCTGGTGGCTGCTGCGGCTCACCCCGCCGAAGCCGCAGACGGAGGTGTTTCCGCCTCTGCGCATCCTCGCGCGCGTCATGCGCAAGGAAGAAACCCCGCATCAGAGCCCGTGGTGGCTGACGCTGCTCAGGCTCGTCATGGCGGCTCTCGTCGTGATGGCGCTGACGCAACCGGTCTGGAACCCGCGCGAACGGCTGCCGACCGCCGGCGCGGCGCTCGCTCTTGTCATTGACAACGGATGGGCCAGCGCACCCGACTGGAAAGAGCGCGTCGCGACCGCCGAGCGGCTGATCGCCGACGCACGCGCAACGGGAATTCCCGTCCTGCTCGCATTGACCGCCGAAAAACCGAATGCCGATATCGGTCCGTTCGATGCCGCCGCAGCACTCGACAAGCTCAACATAGCGCAGCCGCGCCCAATTCCGGTCGATCGCCCGGCCGTGCTCGCGCGCGTCTCGACCGCGCTCGACCAGCTTCCCGGCGCAACGGTCGCCATTCTCGCGGACGGCCTTGCCGCACCCGGTGACGAGACCGCCTTCTCCGCCCTTCTCGACAACAATCCCGCCAGCCTTCTATGGGCCGTTCCCGATACGCTCGACATGGTCGGGCTGACTGGTGCCGAGAACGAGGTATCGGGTTTCACGCTGACAGCAATCCGTCCGCCGGGCGATCCTGCGCCGCGCAGGGTCACCGCCGGCGCATTCGACGAAAAAGGCCGCCGCATCGCGGATGCCGTCATCGATTTCGGAGCGGGAGAAACGACGGGAACGGGCCAGATGGCGGTGCCTTTCGAGCTGCGCAACGATTTCACCTCGATTGCCATGGACGGCCAGCCGCAGGCGGCCGCCATCCGTGTTCTGGATGATAATGCCAGACGCCGCCGCGTCGGCCTCCTGTCGCAGGCCGAGGCCGATCAGGCGCAACCTCTTCTATCGCCGCTCTACTACATCACGCGCGCGCTCCAGCCCTTCGCGGATCTGGTGCAGCCGTCGAGCCAGGACCTCGCCGAGGCAATCCCGCAACTGCTCGAGCAGAAGCCGGCGCTCATCGTCATGGCCGATGTCGGCACCATTCCGGAGGCAGCGCGTGCCCAGCTGATCGATTGGGTCCACGATGGGGGCACGCTGCTACGCTTCGCCGGTTCGCGTCTCGCGGCGGCTGGCAATGACGAGGAGCTGCTGCCGGTGCGCCTGCGCCTCGGCGAGCGCTCGATGGGCGGCACGCTGTCATGGACTACCCCCCAGCCGGTATCCGATTTCCCGCCCAACGGGCCGTTCGCCGATCTGGCCCCGCCGTCCGACGTGACCGTGACGCGGCAGGTTCTCGCCGAGCCCACCTCCGACATCGTCGAGCGCACCTGGGCCAACCTTGCCGATGGTACGCCGCTCGTTACCGGCGCGCGGCGAGGGAAAGGCACGATCGTGCTTTTCCACGTGACGCCCGAAGCGACATGGTCGAACCTGCCGATCTCCGGAACCTTCGTCGAGATGCTGCGGCGCGTGGTCCAGCTTTCACGCAACCAGGGCGCCATCGCCGCGAACGCCGAAGGACAGCTAGCCTCGCTGCCGCCCTATCGCATGATCGCCGCGGACGGCTCTTTGGTACCGCCGACGCCGGATGCCCGTCCGCTCGCCGCCGGACCTGCGCCCCGCCCGGTCACAATCGAGAACCCGCCCGGCCTCTACGGAACGGAAGAAGGCGTTCTTGCCCACAATCTGCTGGGGCCGGAAGCCGCTTTCCAGCCTCTTGCGAGGCCAACGGTTACTGCGCCGGTCATCGAATTGCGGTATGCTTTCGATGAATCCCGCGATTTGAAGGGACCGCTGGTGCTCGCCGCGCTTGCATTGATGCTGCTCGACACGCTCATCGTCTTCTGGATGGGCGGTCTGTTCTCACGCCTGCGCCGTCCCGCTCTGCATACCGCCGCCGGCGCCACGACGGCTGCGTTGCTCGTGGCCGCCTGGGTCGCCTTCCCTCCGGGCACGGCGCATGCCCAGGACACGAAGCCCGGCGACGAAGAAATCATGGCGGCGATCTCGACCACCCGCCTTGCCTACGTCATCACGGGCGATTCCGCAGTCGATTCGATCAGCCGCGCCGGACTGGCAGGGCTTTCTCGCTTCCTGATCGAAAAGACGGCGCTCGAGCCCGGCGACCCGGCGGGCGTCGACATCGCGAAGGATGAGCTGTCCTTCTACCCGATCATCTACTGGCCGATCGATGCGAACGCGCCAATCCCCTCGCAGGAGGCCATCGCGCGCGTCGACGCCTACATGCAGGCAGGAGGCACAGTCCTCTTCGATACGCGCGACCAGTATTCCACGGGCATCGACGCCACGTCCGCCAGCCCCGCGACGCAACGCCTGCGCGATATCCTGAGCAGCCTCAACGTGCCCCCGCTGGAGCCCGTGCCGGAGGATCACGTCCTCACCAAATCCTTCTTCATCCTGCCGGAGTTCCCCGGTCGCTTCAACGGCAGCCCGCTATGGGTCGAAGCCTCGCTCGAGGCGCAGAACCTGGACAACCGCCCCGTGCGCACCGGCGACGGCGTTACTCCCATCATGATCACCGCGAACGATTTCGCGGGAGCATGGGCCATCGACGCAAGCGGCGCTCCTATGCTCCCGACCGTGCCCTCCGATCCCATGCAGCGGATCTATGCGCTTCGCACAGGCGTCAACATCCTGATGTACATGCTGACGGGCAACTACAAGTCGGATCAGGTACACGTGCCGGTTCTGCTCGAAAGGCTCGGGCAGTAGATGAACTGGTCCCTTGCATTCGAACCCTTGCTGCCGTGGGCGTGGCTGGCCGTCATCCTCGTTCTGATCGCGCTGATCGGTGTCGCGGGTATCGTCCTGCGCCAGCGCGGCGCATGGCTGCGCTTCGCTGCCTTGGTCGCCCTCGCCGCCGCGCTTGTGAACCCCGTCCTCCTCGACGAGGAGCGCGAGCCGCTGAAAAGCGTGGTCGTGCTGATCGTCGACCGTAGTCAGAGCCAGGATATTGGGGACCGTCAGGCACAGACCAGTGCCGCGCTCGCCGGTCTCCAGCAGCGCCTCGCACGCTTTCCGCAATTCGACGTGCGCGTGGTCGAGGCCGGACGGGCGGACGCGGCCGACGAGCGCACCGAAACGCGCCTATTCGGCGCGCTCGACAGCGCCTTTCGCGACGTGCCTCCTTCCCGAATAGCAGGCGCGATCATGATCACCGACGGGCAGGTGCACGACGTGCCTGCCTCGGCCACTGGCTTCCCGGCTCCTCTGCACGCGCTGATCACAGGCAACGATGCCGAGCGCGACCGGCGCATCCGATTCGAGAACGCGCCGCGCTTCGGACTTGTCGGCAAGCCGCTCCAGATGAGCTACCGCGTCATCTCATCGGGTCGCGAACGGGGACAGGTCGACGTCCGCGCCTCGATAAACGGCGTGCACGTCTCCACCGAGCGCGCCACCATCGGCCAGCAGATGCTGCTCGACCTGGTCATCCCGAATGCGGGGCGCAACATCGTGGAACTGTCGATCGACCCGACCGACGGCGAGATCACCGACACCAACAACCGTGCCATCGCGATCATGGACGGCATACGCGAAAATCTCCGCGTGCTGCTCGTGTCCGGTGAACCGCATGCGGGCGAACGCACCTGGCGCAACCTGCTGAAGTCGGACGCCTCCGTCGATCTCGTCCATTTCACGATCCTGCGGCCACCCGAAAAGCAGGACGGCACGCCCATCAACGAGCTGTCGCTGATCGCCTTCCCGACGCGCGAGCTTTTCGTCGAGAAGATCGATGATTTCGACCTCATCATCTTCGACCGCTACCAACACCGGGACGTGCTGCCGATCCTCTATTACGACTACATCGCCGAATATGTGGAAAAAGGCGGCGCGCTGCTGATCGCAGCCGGTCCCGAATATGCGGGTGAGCAGTCGATCGCGCGGACACCGCTGATGTCTGCCCTGCCTGCCATGCCGTCGGGCCAGATCATCGACCAGCCATTCTACCCGCGCCTTACCGATCTCGGCCAGCGTCACCCGGTCACGCGCGGCCTCGACGGTTCATCGTCGGAGCCGCCCCACTGGAGCCGCTGGTTCCGTCTGGTCGGCATCGACCGTCCCGAAGGCGAAGTGGTCATGAAAGGCCCCGACGACCGGCCGCTTCTCCTGCTCGACCGCAAGGGCGAAGGCCGCGTCGGCATGCTCCTGTCCGATCAGGGCTGGCTGTGGGCACGCGGCTTCGAGGGCGGCGGACCGCATGTACAGCTATATCGCCGCATCGCGCACTGGCTGATGAAGGAACCCGAACTGGAAGAGGAGCGCCTTGTCGCCAACGGTCGCGGCATGACGCTGGACATCACCCGCCAGACCATGTCGGACGACCCGGGCCCAGCGACGGTCATCTCGCCCTCCGGCAAGGCGATAACCTTGCCGCTGACGTCCTCGCAGCCAGGTGTGTTCACCGGTTCGACACAGGTCGAGGAAATCGGCCTTTATCAGGTGGGCAATGGCGACCTTTCCGCGCTAGCCCATGTCGGTCCGGTCAACGCGCCGGAATTCGCCGACACCGTCTCGACAGAGGACGTGCTGCGCCCGGCCGCGCAGGCCAGCGGCGGATCGGTTCGCCGCATTGCCTCGCAAACGGGCGACTCGCTTCCCGGTATCGTGCCTGTAAGGGGTTCGGCGAACGCATCCGGCAACGACTGGATCGGCCTGCGAAGCACGGACGACAGCGTCTTGAAATCGGTGAGCCGCGTTCCGCTGTTCGGCGGCTTCTTCGGGCTCTGCCTCCTTCTGCTGGCGATGGGTTCGATGTGGTACCGCGAGGGACGCTGAACCGGAACGCCCCAACCTCATCCGCATTGCAATTGTCCTCAGGATACAAAGCGACTGACGGCACGCCATCGATCCGAAACGGTGCGCGAGGAGAGTGCCGCGGCACGATCGGGAACCACGCATGACAGCCACCGCCGAATCGACCAGCCTCCAACCGGACCGGGCGACATTTTCCATGGCGGAGGCCGGCAAGCGCGTCCAGCGCCTGTCGAACCGCGACGTGCCGGTGCGGGAGGGACTGTCCTATCTGCATGATTTCGTCGCGCGCAGCGTGGCCGGGCTGCAGTTCACGCCGCGCGACAGGAACAATTTCGAATTCGCCCTTGCAGCACGGAGCCTCGACGGTGACACCGTGATCGGCACGGCGCGATATTCTCCGGTCTTAGGCGAGCGCACGCGCGAACTGATCGCGGACGGACGCAACAATTACATGCTGACCATCCACGACGAGGACTACGAGAGTGACCGCCCCGGCGGTGGCACGCTGAGCGTCAAGTCGGGCGACGTCGTCATCGTCAATGAAAGCATTCGTCATTCCTTCTGCCTGCCCGGCACGAAGCTCACCGCCATCGTCCTCGACGAAAAGCGCCTGGCCAGCCTCGCGCCGGATGTACGCAAGCATGCGATGCACAGGATCGCCGCCGATACGCCCTCTGCCGGCCTCATCGCCGGATATGCCAATCTCCTGCTCGGCGACACACCCATCGACGCCATGGCGGCGCGGCTCGCGAGCGACCATCTCTATCAGCTCGCCGCGCTGGCGCTGAACCACAATGCGAGGTCCGCCCAGACGGACCTGCGCGGTATAGGCAGTGTGCGGCTGGCCCTGATCAAGAAGGACATCGCATCCAACGCAACCGATCCGGACCTGACCATCACCGACATAGCCCGCCGCCAGCGTGTCAGCGCGCGCTATATCCAGCGCCTCTTCGAGCGTGAAGGTACGAGCTTCGGTCAGCACCTTCGCGACCTGCGTCTCGACCTCGCCCGCGCGCAAATCGAGGCCTGCGAGAACATGACCATCTCGGCCATCGCCTTCGATACCGGCTTCGGCGATCTGTCGCACTTCAACAAGTGCTTTCGCGAGCGCTTCGGCGCGACGCCGAGCGAGATTCGCGCACAGGCGCTCCACGATCTGAAATAATCCGCAAGCGAGTTCGCCTCGACCCGCAACCGTTCGCGCTACGCCAAGACCTCCCCTCCCCATCATCCTAAATCGCGATCACGCAAGCCTGTGATGGCGCCGTGCATGCCATGGCGCGCACCCGGTACGTGGCTTGCAGACGAGGCCCGGCAATCGGCCGCTGGCCGCGATTCCAGCTTGAGGGACAAACGATGAGATCGATTGTAGTTCTGCTATGCGGCGCCCTTGCCGCATGCAGCCAAACCAACAGTTCGCAAAAGGAAGAGGCAGTTGCCGCCACGCCACAAAAAAGTGGCACCGGTGCAAAGCGGGCCAGGGCGGCGGATTGCCAGGACGCTGTATCGAAGATGCAGAAGCAACATACGGACGCCGCCATGCTCGGCGGCGCGCTCTCGATGGTCGGCGGCCTCGGGGGGCTGGGCGGTCGCGGAGGCGCGATCGCCGCACAGGCCGTCTCCTATGGCGGCTCCGTGATGCAGGCCAAGGCGCAGAACGACATGCAGGGCGAGATCGAAAAGGAGTGCCTGTCGTGAGGAAACACTCGCTGTTCTACCGCACCTTGATCGCGGCGATATCGGGCATCGGCCTCGCGCTTGGCCTGACATTGCCGGCCAACAGCCTGACGCGGAACGAAGCTGAAAGCGTGGTCATGCTGGTGATCAGCCTGTCGCCAGAAATTGGACCGTTCGCCTATGACGAAGAGGAAGCAGATCGATGGTTCGACGCAGACGCGGAAATGAACGGCGCGATCGCGGCCGCAGGGTTCAGCCGCGATGGCTGGAGACAGGCGCTCAATGCGACGTTTCGTGGCTATCTCGCTACGATCCCCGCGAATGTCTTCTCCGCAAAACTGACCGGCGCCCTTGACCGGCTGGTCAATTCCACGACCCTGTCCGATGAGCAGAAGGTCGAAATTCGCGCCATGCTGGAAGAAAAGATTGTCGAGATCCAGCTTCTGCGCGCCGAAGGGGCTGCCTATGCCGAAACGGTCAGGCCGCATTCTGCAAGGCTCGCACTGGCTTTCGACGTCGGCCTGGGCGAAGAAGACTAAACGGATGCGCGGCGGGCAGGGCCGATCAGCGCTTCAAGCATCATGCGGCATGTGCGAACTGCGCATACCTGCCGGTTCCGGCTATCGCCTCAGCACAGCGCTGAGCACGTCGCGGACCCCGATGGCCCCGACAAAGCGCGACTGCTCGTCGAAGAGCGCCACCGGCGACGTGCGCGACCGGTGCATGGCCAGCATGACCGTCTTGAGCGATGTCCCTGGCCGCGCCCAGAAGACATGCGGCTCGTCGTCGGACAGCTTGCCGATCTCGTCGCAAGACAGCCAGATCGCCGGCTTGCCGTCACGCTCCGCCGCGATCACCATGCCCTGCGGGTCGATCTGGAACCGGGTCGTCTGGCGCCGGTCCAGCCAGACCCAGCCATCGCCCGCAGGCTCCAGGTCGCGCCGGTCACGCATGACGTTCCATGCGGTGAGGACGGAGAGCGGGTTCACATTGGCGATGAAGTCGCGCACATAGTCGTTGGCAGGGCGCAGCACGATATCCTCAGGCGTGCCGGTCTGGACGATCCGGCCGCCTTCCATGATCGTGATGTGGCTGCCGATCTTCAGTGCCTCCTCGAGATCGTGGCTGACGAACACGATGGTCTTTTTCAGCGTCTTCTGAAGCTGCAGCAATTCGTCCTGCAGCTTGGTGCGGATCAGCGGATCGAGCGCGGAAAAGGGCTCGTCCATGAGCAGTATCGGCGCTTCCGTGGCGAAGGCGCGCGCCAGCCCGACGCGCTGCTGCATGCCGCCCGATAGTTCATGCGCGTATTTATTCGCCCACTGCTCGAGGCCGACGAGCTTTAGCTGCTTTTCCACGCGGGCCTTGCGCTCGGCCTCCGGCATTCCGGCGAGTTCCAGCCCCAGGCCGACATTCTGTTCCACCGTGCGCCACGGCAGCAGGGCGAACTGCTGGAAAACCATCGCCACCTGCTTCTGGCGGATGCCGCGCAGCGTCGCCTCGTCGCAATTGGCGACGTCGACCGTCCGGTCCCCCGCCTTGACGAATACATTGCCGCGCGCAGGCATGTTGAGCCGGTTGACCGCGCGCAGCAGCGTCGACTTGCCGGAACCCGAAAGCCCCATCAGCACAGATATCTCGCCTTCGCGCACGGTGAGATTGGCGCCCGCGCATCCGAGCACCGCTCCGGTTTTCTCGAGAATTTCGGCGCGGGTGGCTCCCGCGTCGATCATGGCGAGCGCGCGCTCCTGCGCCGTGCCGAAGACGATGTCTACGTTGCGGAATTCGACCGCTGCGTTCATTTCGTCGCTCCGATGCGGCTCATGCGGTCAAGGATGATCGCGAGGATAACGATGGCGAGGCCGGCTTCGAGCCCGAGCGGAATGTTGACGGAGTTGAGGGCCCGAACGACGGGCTTGCCCAGACCGTCAGCCCCGATCAGGGCGGCGATGACCACCATCGACAGGCACAGCATGATGCACTGGGTGAGGCCGGCCATGATGGTCGGCAGCGCGGCCGGCAGTTCGACCTTCCAGAGCAGTTGCCGCTTCGTCGCCCCGAACGCCTCCCCGGCCTCGATCATGGGCTTGGGCACGGAGGTGATGCCGAGATAGGTGAGCCGGATCGGCGCTGGCGAGGCGAAGATCACGGTGACGATCAGGCCAGGCGCGACGCCAAGTCCGAACAGGATCAGGACCGGGATCAGGTAGACGAAGGTCGGCATGGTCTGCATAAGGTCAAGCACGGGCTGCAGGTAGCGGTACCCCCGCTCGTTGTGGGCCGCCCATATGCCGATCGGCACGCCGATTGCCATCGAGGTCGCGGCGGCGGCGACGACCAGGACGAGCGTCTCGACCGTCTCCTTCCACAGGTTCTGGTTGATGATGAACAGCAGCCCGAGCATCACGCCGAGGGCGAGCTTCCAGGACTTTTGCAACCACCAGGCAAGTGCTGCGATGGCCAGCGTCAATATGACCGGGGGAACCGCCAGCAGCATGTCGACCAGCCCGTCGAGCACCGTCGTGAGACCGTCGGCTATGCTGTCGAAGAACCATTCGAAATTGGTGGTCAGGAAGTCGAAAAAGGACTTGCCCCAGCGGCCTACGGGGATCTTTTCGCTTTTTATGAGCTCGGTGATCGAATCCAACGCGCCCCTCCAGCCGGATCATGCCGATCCTTGTTGTTGCATCGGCGGGCCTTGTCGCCCGTCTCTTTTTGCAATCCGGCCCATGAAAAAAGGCGGCCTTCCGTACGAACGGCCGCCTTTGTGTTCATGGCGCCGGCAAGCGCGGTCAGGCGCCCAGGGCTGCCTTTACAGCGACCAACGCGTCGCCACCGTCAAAGGTGGTTACACCCTCCAGCCACGGCACGACAGTATCCGGATTGGCCTTGAGCCACTCCCTTGCCGCGTCTGCCGGGTCCTTGCTGTCATTGAGGATCGAGCCCATGATCTCGTTTTCCATCTTCAGCGAAAAGACGAGATTGGAGATGAACCTGCCGACGTTCGGGCACTCGGCCACATAGCCGGCGCGCGTGTTGGTGAGGACGGTCGCGCCTCCGAAGTCCGGGCCGAACACGTCATCGCCGCCGGACAGATATTCCATCTGGATATTGGCGTTCATCGGATGCGGCTCCCAGCCGAGGAACACCACGTCCTTCTTGCTGCCCGCCGCCTTCTGGACGGCCGCCAGCATGCCGGCTTCCGAGCTTTCGACCAGTTCGAAGCCGCCCAGGTCGAACTTGTTGGCGGAGATCATGTCGAGGATCAGCCGATTTCCGTCATTGCCGGCCTCGATGCCGTAGATCTTGCCGTCGAGCTTGTCCTTGAACTTGGCGATGTCGGCAAAATCCTTCAGGCCTTCATCGAAAGTGTGCTTGGGAACGGCGAGCGTGTATTTCGCGCCTTCCAGGTTGACCCGGATCGAATCGACGGTCTTGTTCTCCAGATAGGGCTTGATGTCGGCTTCCATGGTCGGCATCCAATTGCCGAGGAAGACGTCGATGTCCTTGGAAGACAGCGAAGTATAGGTGACAGGCACCGAAAGCACCTGCGTCTTGGGCGTATAGCCGAGCGCTTCCAGAATGACCGAGGCGGTGGCCGTGGTGGCGGTGATGTCGGTCCAGCCTACATCCGCGAACCGGACCGTCTTGCAGCTTTCGGGATCTGCGGCGAATGCCGATGTGGAAATCAGGGCCGCAAGGCCGAGGCCCGCAGCCAGAGACGTAATACGCGACATAAATCTATCTCCCATTGTCGATGCTTGTGCGCAGGAGCACTGACGTCGCCCCACCTTGTTCTCCAAGCCAAACACCATTTTCATGCCGTTTCAAGCTTGATGACGCAGCGTCGAGCGGCGGTTTGTGATCCTTCTGCGACATCACGAGCCTCTTGGCTACCCCCTCCCGCCGCCGGAAATCTTGGATGCGGGAGCGGTTCGCGTCTTTCAATCACCTCCCTGCCCCCATATATTCCGGGCCGCAACAAGCGCACCCGGGAGACACTAGGATGGCGACACTGCAGAACTTCGATGCCGAAATTGCCAAGACAAAACAGGTGGTTGAGGAAATGCGGTCGAAGATCGAGCAGTCTGGCACCGTTCTGGACAAGATTGCGCGGACCGACGAGAAGATCGGCGCAAGCGATTTCGACATAGAGAACGCCCGCATCGAAGACGTGCTGAGGCAGCAGAAGATCATGGAAGGCAATATCGCCGACCTCATCATCGGCCTCGAGGACGCCACGAATGTTTTCGGCACCGAGTTCGAGAACATGAAGAGCTTTACCGGCTGGGAGACCTTCATCGGCATATTCTCTGCCGAATCCAAGCAGCGCATGCGCACCGACCGCGTCCGCAACATGTCGCTTGCGGGCAATCTGCAGGAGCTCCTGTCCAAGTCGGACACGATCGTGGGGATCCTGAAGGCCCAGAAGCAGGTTCTGGAGCAGCGCTATTCCACGTCCGAAGCGAGCCTCTCCCAGGTGATCGAGCGCCGCAAGGCCACCATCGAGAACCTGACCGCGGTGCAGAAGCGCATCGAGGAGCTCAACCCTATGCTGCTCGACATCGAGAACCGCATAGCGGCGTCCACCAGCCAGACGGATCGCACGCAGCTCGAGGGCGAACGCTCGAAGCTCGCCACGGAATACAATGAGAAGCAGGCCAAGGAGCAGGAACTGCTGGCGGAGAGCCAGACGCTCGAGCGCTACACCTCCATGTTCCAGACCTTCGTCGATTCGCTCAACAACCAGATCGCCGCGCAGAACACGCTGATCAACAAGCTGACCATCGATACCGAGCAGCGCATCGTGCTCTACAAGGCGCTTGAGGACTCCCTGAAGACGGCCGCCCAGCAGGACGTCGCGCACAAGATCAACACGCTCGGCTCCAAGGTCGACAACACGGCCGAGGAGACTATGGCCGGCATCGGCGCGGCGGCGCAGAAGCACATAGGCGACCTTCTCGAGCTGCACGAGAAGAACATGGTCGCCACCGCAGATATCCAGCGCCGCAAGAAGCTGGCGGACGACGCTTTCGCGCGCCGTTTCGACGATGTGCTGAAGAAGCACAACGCGGCTGACTATGTGCAGCCCTGAAAGGTCGCCCTCGCCGGATAGCAGCGTATGACACCCGAAACCGACGCAGCGGCGCGATATTTCTCGGCGATCGCTGCCGCGTTGCGCGGCCTGGAGATCTTCATGCGCGACGACCGGTCGCCGCTCTACCGCCACGGCATCGTGGCCAAGGTCGTCGCCGAATATATCGCCCGGCTGGAAACGTCCTTTGCCTGCTGGAAGAACCGGCTGGCTTTCGTGGACAGCTTCCGCATCTCGCGCGCCGAAAGCGGCTTTCCGGTCTTCCAGAACCTGCTCGAGCTGGAAAACGACCGCAGGCAGGCCGAGCAGCGTCTTGCGGGAATTCCCGCCCCCGACGAGTTGCGGGCGGAAATGGCCGACTTCATCCTGCGCCGCAAGCAGTTCCCGTCGGCGCTGCAGAAGTCGATGGCCGAGCGCCTGTATCTGCAGGACGTGAAGGACGGCGATATTTTCGGCCCCTTCATGCTGGCGCAGACCGTAAAGGTGTCTGTCAACCCGAAGACCAGCAGGCCGTTCTATCTCGTCCACTGGGCAAGTTTCGACGGCACCGCCAACCTGCCGCTGATCTACATGGCCACCGTGGAGGATTCCACCGAGGCGATGGTACGCCAGCTCGTCGACAGGAACGGCAAGCTCAACGAGAAAGTCGAGATCCCGCTGCCGGTCGAAGGCCTGCTCAATCCGGAGCTGGCGCACCGCTTCGACGCCTTCACGGAGAAGAACTCCGCCTACACGCTGTCGCCCACGACGATCGCCACGAATCTCGACAAGGATTTCGAGACGCTCCACCCCAAGCAGCTGCGGCGGGTGGTGCTCGGCCCCTTCTATTCGGCCGGCATCACCGAGCACAATTCGGCCGTCTCTGAAATCCTCTCCAAGGTGCGCAAGCCCGAGAGCGCCTGGCTGCTCACCTGGACCATGCAGGAAGTCTATTCCACCGGCGAGCGGCCCGGCCGCAGGGGGCTGTGGTCGAGCGAGAAGGACAGCCAGGAATTCTTCATCAACACGGATGATCTGGAGGCAGCGCGCCAGGGCGTGTCCAGCTACGAGAAGCACGCGCTTGTCCCGCACGAGGCCTACCAGGCGCTCTATGCGGCGGGGGAAGCGCAGAAGACCTTCCTCGGGTACCAGGTCCACATTCTGTCCAAGGGGCAGGTCATCAGCGATGTGTGAGGGACAATGGACACCGGCCTGACCACCATACCCGAAACAGACATCGAGAAGCACCGCGCCACCGCGCAGTCGATGATCACGAGGATCGTCGTTCTGGAGGCCGCCTCCAGCCAGTCCGCCACGCCGCTCGCCGGCACCAACAGGCGCTTCGTCTCGACGGTTTCGGTCGGTTCGGTCCGCCATACCCGCGAGGTAGAGCTGACCAGGACCGTCGCATCCGTCAGGCCAGACGACCAGTTGATGTCGATTGCCCAGCACACGCTGCTCTACCGGGCGCGGCGCGGACTGGCGATCGCGCTTGCCGTGTCGGATGTCTACGCCCGCGCCGGCGAGCTTGAAAGCCTGCAGGCCAGGAACGCCCGCGCGCCGCTCGAAGGCGAAGAGGCGACCCGCTTCAAGAAGCTGCTGTCGGCGTCCGCCTACGTCTCGGCATTCGCCTTCGCCTCCTACCTGCTCCAGCTCATCGACGCCGACGGCGAGGCGCCTAATGACATCGCCGAGCCGGATTTCCTGTTCGACACCCCGCAGGACGCGCTGAAATCCATGATCGCCGGGCTCGATACGGCGATTTCCGGCAGCAAGGCGGACACGGACCTCGCCTTGCGCGCCCGCAGTTTCGCCCGCGTCGCAATCGACGGCCTGCTGACGCGCAAGGGCCGCTTCGACGGGCTGGGCTCGTTCGAGAACGCGCATATCCGCATCGACGCCGACGACTTCACGCTCGACGGCTTCGACGTGGCGCCCGGCAAACGCTCCAAGCCTCTCGTCATGACGTTCAAGAAGCCGGAAGAGGTCGTCGGCAACCACATCGCGAAGTATCAGTCGGTCAAGCTCGCCAAGATGCTCATGGCCTACGACTTCGACCGTCAGATGAACCCCTTCGTGGAGCTGGGCGGCTTCCTGTTCACCTTCATCGGCGACGGCGCGCCCGGCACGGGCAAGACGACCCTGATCCAGATGATCGCCGGTCTCGTCAACGACTATTGCCAGATCGCCGGCTTTCCCTTCGTCTACGAGAATTTCGGCGTCGACCAGATTTCGTCCTATCAGGGCAAGTCCGGCCAGAATTGCCGCCAGTTCATCGACAATGTCCTCAATCCGCGCGCGATCGGCTTCGGCACGATTGACGACATCGATCAGGTCGCGGCGAAGCGCTCGGATGACCGCGCATCGGCCGGCCAGCACGAAATCACCGGCGTGCTGATGTCGGCCTTCTCCGGCGCTATGACCGTCATTCGCGGCAACTCGACCTTCGGCATGTTCTCCAACTATCCGGAGAATGTCGACGACGCGCTGCGCCAGCGTGCCGGCGCGCGCTGGCTGGTCGACGGGCCGCAGACCCGCGACGACTATATCGACATCTTCGTCCTGCTCGCGGGCAGGAACCACAAGATAGAACTGGGTGACCACCAGCTCTATGCGGCGCAGGAAATCCAGCGGGCGATCGACACGGCCTATGAAAGCCACGCGAAGCCGCATGAGGACGGGCTGATGAAGGTCTATGACCGCTTCATCAGGGAAAAGGGCCAGCCCCGCACCATGGCCGATGTCGGCGGCTACCTCCACATGATCAAGGAGGCCGAGCCGCGCTTCACCGGCCGCGCCATCAAGAACGTCACCGACGCGATCAAGATGCGCGCCATGGACATCGAATTGCCGGACGACTGGTTCCAGAAGCCCAAGACGTTCATGCACAGGAGCTACGACGAGAAGAAGGCGATGGTCGAGGAGCTTCGCGGACCTTTCGACATGGACATGGTCATGCAGGAGATCAACCGTTACGCCGATTCCGAATTCCGCTACTCCGACCGCGCCGACGATTCGGCGGTCGAGAAGCTGCTGCGCGACGCGCGCCTGCGCGAGCGTGCGGCGCGCGAAATGGAGGAGTTGCGGGCGAAGGGGCTGTGGAATGCGTAGTTCCGCGCGATATGACTGACATGGACCTCCTTCGCGACAACGAGCTGATCTATGGCCGGCTTCTACCGATCGAGGAGCCGCACCTGATCGAGCGCTACAACAAGGCGCTGAAAGCGTTCGGGCTCGGCACGACGAAATTGACCTCCTTCGAGATCGACCGAACCGGGTTTTCGCCGCAGATCGCGGAGGAACTCGGCGACTACCAGTACCTCGATCCGAACGAGGTCAACCGACGCTTCATCATCCTCACGCCATCGCAGCAGGACCTGCCGGTCGTCCACACGGCCTTCTCGAACACCTCCCAGCTCATGTACGAGTTCTTCGAGAAGAACGCCCGCGCGATCGACGCCCTGACCATCAAGGACGTGATCTACGGCGAGATCGACGATTCCGTCTCCAAGGTCGAGGACATCGAGGACCTGCTGTCGATCAGCCAGGTCGAGTTCCGCGTCCTGTCGGCGGAGGACGTACTGGGAAAGGCCTCCGAACTCGGCAGGCTGGTCGACAGGCTGAAGCAGGAGCCGGAGGTCTGGCGCGACGACGCCATGCTCGAGAAGATGGTCGAGCTCGCCAAGGTCACCGGGGACATCCGCGAGAACGCGCTCGTGCCCGACCAGGTCATCTTCCGGCACAATGCATACTGGACCAGCCATTTCGGCGGGCTCTACGTCTTCGTGGACCCGGACATGACGACGGTCATCTCCGATCCGACCGCGCCGGGCTTCCGCCGCTCGCGCCCATGGCAGGTGAGCTATCTGTCGATACGCGACGCCGACCGCGTCTTCCGCTTCCTCGCCTCCACCGGACGCATCGAGCTGCCGCGCGCCTCCTGGCTGGAGACGTCGGGCTATCTGGAACACCGCGCCGAGATGACGATCCGCAGCCTCATCCGCGCCAGCGAACCGGGGCGCGACCTTACGCAGGTCGACAAGGTCTGGCTGCAGACATGGATCCATTCGCACGCCGACCTGATCAACAGCGACGGCGTGTTTCCCTTCCTCAATGCCGCCAAGCGGGAGATCGCGCAGGCCGGCCAGCTACGACTGGAGGAAATTTTCCCGCTGCATCGCTTCCTCGTGGTGCGCGCCAAACCCGACCATCCGGACGCGTGGCTCACCAACCGGCTGATTTCCGATTTCGTCCCAACCGATTTCGTCTCGCGCTACATTTTCAACAAGCAGGGTTTCTACAAGGACTATCTCGAGTGGCCCGAACTTTGGCGCACTCATGTTGTCGACACGCTTAAAACGACATATTTGAAGGACAAGGCAGGTTATCGCGAACGTCTCTACGGGCTGGTAGACTAGCGCCGGAGCGTGTCGGGGGGTGCCGGAAACCCAGAGGGGACGTTCGCATGCTCGATCCGATCGTGAATTTCTTCACCCGGATTTTCCAGTGGATCGGTCATGGAATCGGCTTCGTAATCGGCATCGTCCTGTGGCCGTTCCTCTGGTTCGGCCGCTGGTACACTCAGCGCGGCTGGACCCTTCGCGCCGTCCTCGGCCTTATCGTGGTCGGCATCGTCGGCATGTACGCCTATTTCTTCTACGTCACGCAGTTCTGGACGGATTTCGACCCCGACTATCCCGCCGTGATCGCGGCGAACTCCAAAACCGCGCAGGCGACCAACCTTCTCGCCGGCGATCCCATGGTGGCGACCCCCACCCCCTCCGGCGAGAGCACCCCGCCGGCCGCCGCGGTCACGACCACCGAACCGGCCGCACAAAGCTGCAAGCGGGCCGAAATCGCCGAGGTCACGGCCTATCTGATCGATTTCAACGTCAACCGGAATGCCTGGGTCTCGTCGATGCTCGCGTCGAAACTCGGCTTCTTCGGCATTCCGTGGCGCAATACACCCTTCTTCGACAACAAGGCCGCCTTCCAGCTCGGCATCAATCAGGTGATGCGCCGAACCACCACCGAGCTGGTCGACACTCTGGGCAGGGCGCGCGGTACGTCGCGCATCGACCAGAACCTGCAGGATGCCCGCACCGCAATGGCCTGGGATGAGGACGCCTGGTATATCGGCCTGCGCGGGCCGACCCGGCCCACGCCCAGCGTTTATCGCGAGGCCATCCAGAAGCTGCGCGCCTTCAACACCAGCCTTGAGAAATGCCAGGCGACCTTCGACGCGCGCGCCGACAACCTGCTCCAGTTCCTCGACCGCATCGCCGGCGACATGGGCTCCACCTCCGACATATTGCGCGCACAGATCGAGGCGTCGAACGCTGGCTGGTTCGATCCCCGCGCAGACGACCGCTTCTGGTTCGCCTATGGCCAGCTCTATGCCTATTACGGCATTCTGGATGCGACGCAGTCTGACTTCTCCGCCGTCATCCGCGAACGCAACCTGGCAACCATCTGGGACACGATGCACTCGCAGATGCGCGACGCGCTCAACATGCAGCCCTGGATCATTTCCAACGGCAATGAATCGAGCTCCATCTTCCCGTCCCACCTGGCGACGATGGGCTTCAACCTTTTGCGCGCCCGCTCGCAGATCGTCGAGATCCGCTCCGTTCTCGACCGATAGACGGCGTCGCCGACTTGTCGCAAACCTTGCATTGCACGGCTGTTTTGGGACGGCGTGCAAACGGCCGCTAGGGCTCTATCGGCCGCAACAAGAAATACCCGCAATGGCTCGCATCCGGGCCTGATACGGGCTCCTGACACGGGGACGCTTCAATCGGAACCGTCACCCTGAAACCGCAGATGCCGAGGGAACGCTACTATGGCCGAAGTAAAATCCGACATTGAAATCGCACGCGCCGCTAAGAAGAAGCCGATCATGGAGATCGGCGCGAAGCTCGACATTCCGCCGGAGCACCTCCTGCCCTACGGCCACGACAAGGCGAAGGTTTCGGCCGAATTCATCGCCTCGAAGAAGAGCGGCAAGGATGGCAAGCTGATCCTCGTGACCGCAATCAACCCGACGCCGGCGGGCGAAGGCAAGACCACCACCACGGTCGGCCTCGGCGACGGCCTGAACCGCATCGGCAAGAAGGCGGTCATCTGCATCCGCGAAGCCTCGCTCGGGCCGAACTTCGGCATGAAGGGCGGTGCCGCCGGCGGCGGCAACGCCCAAGTGGTGCCAATGGAGGACATGAACCTCCATTTCACCGGCGACTTCCACGCCATCACCACCGCGCACAACCTGCTCGCCGCGCTGATCGACAACCACATCTACTGGGGCAACGAGCTCGGCATCGACATCCGTCGCGTCAGCTGGCGCCGCGTCATGGACATGAACGACCGCGCTCTGCGCGAGATCATCGTGTCGCTCGGCGGCGCAGCCAACGGCTTCCCGCGCGAAGCCGGGTTCGACATCACCGTGGCCTCCGAAGTCATGGCGATCCTGTGCCTGGCCTCCGACCTCAAGGATCTTGAAAAGCGTCTCGGCGACATCATCGTCGCCTACCGCCGCGACAAGAGCCCCGTCTATGCCCGCGACCTCAAGGCTCCGGGCGCCATGGCCGTGCTGCTCAAGGACGCCATGCAGCCGAACCTCGTGCAGACGCTGGAGAACAATCCGGCCTTCGTGCATGGCGGCCCCTTCGCCAACATCGCGCACGGCTGCAACTCGGTCGTCGCAACCACCACGGCGCTGAAGCTCGCCGACTATGTCGTCACCGAAGCCGGCTTCGGCGCCGACCTCGGCGCGGAGAAGTTCTTCGACATCAAGTGCCGCAAGGCCGGTCTCAAGCCGGCCGCGGCCGTCATAGTCGCCACCGTGCGCGCCATGAAGATGAACGGAGGCGTCAAGAAGGAGGACCTCGGCGCGGAGAATGTCGAAGCGGTGAAGAAGGGGTGCCCCAACCTCGGCCGTCACATCGAGAACGTGAAGCAGTTCGGCGTGCCGGCGGTGGTCGCGATCAATCATTTCCATTCCGACACGGAAGCCGAGATCCAGGCGCTGAAGGATTACGTCGCATCGATGGGCGAGGAGGCGGTCCTGTGCAAGCACTGGGCCAACGGCTCGGCCGGCATCGAGGATCTGGCGCACAAGGTTGTCGAGCTGGCCGAATCCAGCGCATCGCAATTCGCACCGCTGTACCCCGACGAGATGCCTCTCTTCGAGAAGATCAACACGATCGTGCAGCGCATCTATCGCGGCTCCGAAGCAATCGCCGACAAGTCCATTCGCGACCAGCTCCACCAGTGGGAGCAGGCCGGCTACGGCAACCTCCCCGTCTGCATGGCCAAGACCCAGTATTCCTTTTCGACCGACCCCAATCTGCGCGGTGCGCCGACCGGACATACGGTGCCGATCCGCGAGGTGCGCCTCTCGGCGGGCGCGGGCTTCGTCGTGGCGATCTGCGGCGAGATCATGACCATGCCGGGCCTTCCCAAGTCGCCCTCGTCGGAAAAGATCTTCCTCAACGACAAGGGGCAGATCGAGGGGCTGTTCTGACGAACCCCGTTCCGATCCCGGAACACCTCACGAAAGAAAAAGGCCGGCATTACGCCGGCCTTTTTTAAAGACGATACGAGGGCGGAGGCTCAGTCTTTCGCTCGCTCCACATAGGAGCCGTCAGCGGTCATCACGACGACGCGCGTGCCGACCGAGATATGCGGAGGCACGGTCGTCTTTACGCCGTTGGACAGGATCGCGGGCTTGTAGGAAGAGGATGCGGTCTGGCCCTTCGTGACCGGCTCCGTTTCCGTCACCTCGAATGTCGCTCGCTGCGGCAGGACCAGCGCGATGCCCACGCCCTCGTGCACGGAAAGCGACACGATCATGCCCTCCTGCAGGTAGGGGGCCTGATCGCCCACGACATCCTCGGAAACGGCGATCTGGTCGTAGGTCTCGGGGTTCATGAAATGGAACCCTTCGCCGTCCTGATAGAGGAATGTGTGCTCGCGATCCTCCACATGCGCGCGCTCGACCTGTTCGGTCGTGCGATAGCGTTCCGAAATCTTCACGCCATCGGAGATGCGACGCATGTCGAGCTGCGTCACCGGCGTACCCTTGCCTGGGTGGATGTTCTCGGCGAAGAGAATGACATAAAGCTTGCCGTCCTTCTCGACGACATTGCCTTTGCGGAGCGAACTGGCGATTACCTTCACGGGCCGACTTTCTTGAAACGAGCGGGTTTTGGCTCAAAGAACCGTTGTGCTGCGGATTACCCTATCTTTTTCGCTGCCGCCAGCCCTGCACACCCCGGAAATGCCCCGACAAGGAAGGCATCGCCGTCATTGGAGACCATATGACAAACGCTTCCCCCTGGTGGACGCCACACAGGCACGCGGACCGCAGAGCGAGGCTGCTTGCGCGAAACGCCATCGCATCTGCCATTCGCGACTGGTTCGCTCGCCGCGATTTCATCGAGGTGCAGACATCCGTGCTGCAGGTCTCGCCCGGCAACGAAACCCATCTGTCGGCCTTCGCCACCGAGGCGATCCTGCCCGACACGACCCGCGCGCCGCTCTACCTGCACACCTCGCCGGAGTTCGCCTGCAAGAAGCTTCTGGCCGCCGGCGAGGAGCGCATCTTCAATTTCGGGCCCGTATTCCGCAACCGCGAGCGGGGTCCCCTGCATCATCCGGAATTCACCATGCTGGAATGGTATCGCGTCGGCGAAACCTATCAAAGCCTCATGGCCGACTGTGCCGCGCTGCTCGCGCTGACCGCCGAGCGTGCAGGCATCGACACCTTCACCTTCCGCGGGAGGCAGGCTGATCCCTTCCTGGAGCCCGAGCGACTGACCGTAGCGGAGGCATTTTCGCGCCATGCGGGCATCGACCTTCTGGCGACCGTGGGATCCGACGGCTCCACAGACCGCGACGCGCTGCACGCGGCGGTCAGCGGAGCCGGACTGCGCACCGCGCCCGACGATAGCTGGACGGACCTGTTTAGCCGCGTGATCGTTGAGCAGGTCGAGCCGATGCTCGGGATCGGACGTGCGACAATCCTGTGCGAATACCCGATCTGCGAGGCGGCGCTGGCGCGTCCCAAGCCCTCCGATCCGCGCGTTGCAGAACGCTTCGAACTCTATTGCTGCGGTGTAGAGCTCGCCAACGCCTTCGGGGAATTGACCGACCCGCAGGAGCAACGCCGCCGCTTCGCTGCCGACATGGACGAGAAGGAGAAGATATACGGCGAACGCTATCCGATCGACGAGGATTTCCTGTCGGCACTCGCCGTCATGCCGGACGCTTCCGGCGCTGCGTTGGGCTTCGATCGCCTCGTCATGCTCGCCACGGGCGCGCAAAGGATCGACGATGTCATCTGGACGCCCGTTGCCGGCGGTTAGCCCTGAGGGGCGGCAGAGCCCGCTTGCCAGCCGCCCGGCCCTGCTGTAAGAGACCGCCATGTTTTCGCGCACGACCGTTGCCAAGTCTCACAAGCCCGCTTTCGCGGCTGAGACCTTGCGCGCGCTTTCTTCGGCTCTGCTCCTTCTCGGCCTTATCGGCGATCGCCGGGTCCGTTGAGGAGCGCCCGGCGGTCGAACGTGCCGCCAGCGGACGCTCCTTGAATTCACGATTGCAGAATGAACAACCGTCAGGCGTCGCCTGCGCATGGTTCGCAGCCGCCGGGAAGAGATGAAGATGGACGCAAAGATCGAAGCCGCACCGCGCAAGGGCATGCCGGATGCCCCGCGCAAATATGAACCCTATCCGCTGGTCGGCCTGAAAGACCGCACCTGGCCCGACAGGCGCATCGAGAAAGCCCCCATCTGGTGCTCCGTCGACCTGCGCGACGGCAACCAGGCGCTGATCGATCCGATGGGTCATGAGCGCAAGGCGCGCATGTTCCGCCTCCTGCTCGACATGGGCTTCAAGGAGATCGAGGTCGGCTTCCCGTCGGCTTCGCAAACCGACTTCGACTTCGCCCGCTGGTGCATCGAGGAAGGGAATGTACCGGACTACGTTGACCTGCAGGTTCTGGTCCAATGCCGGCCCGAGTTGATAACCCGTACCTTCGAAGCGCTGGAAGGCGCCAGGACGCCGATCGTCCATTTCTACAATTCGACCAGCGAGTTGCAGCGCCGAGTCGTGTTCCAGAAGGACGTCGCCGGCATCAAGCAGATCGCCACGGATGCGGCGAAGATGATCACCGACATGGCGGCCAGGGCCGGCGGCGGCTATCGCTTCCAGTATTCGCCGGAGAGTTTCACCGGCACCGAGCTCGAAGTGGCGCTGGAGATATGCAACGCGGTCACGGAGATCGTGCAGCCCACCGCCGAGAACAAGCTGATAGTCAACCTGCCGTCCACGGTCGAGATGTCGACGCCCAACATCTACGCAGACCGCATCGAGTGGATGTGCCGCCAGCTCGACAATCGCGAGAACCTCATCATCTCGCTGCATCCGCACAATGACCGCGGCACCGGCATCGCCACCACCGAACTCGGCCTGATGGCGGGTGCCGACCGCGTCGAGGGCACCCTGTTCGGAAATGGCGAGCGAACCGGCAATGTCGACATCGTAACCCTGGCGCTCAACATGTACACGCAGGCCGTCGACCCCGAGCTGGATTGCTCCGACATCAACCGCATGAAGGACGTCTACGAATACTCCAACCAGCTGAAGATTCCGGAGCGTCACCCCTATGTCGGCGAACTGGTCTACACCGCTTTCTCCGGCTCGCATCAGGACGCCATCAACAAGGGCATGAAGGCCATCAAGGCAGCCAACAAGGAGTTGTGGGAGGTGCCCTACCTGCCGATAGACCCGCAGGACGTCGGCCGTTCCTACGAGGCGATCATCCGCATAAACTCGCAATCTGGCAAGGGCGGTATCGCCTATGTGCTCGACGCAGACTACGGCCTGAAACTGCCGCGCAACCTGCAGGTCGAGTTTTCGAAGGAAATCCAGCAGATTTCCGACGAGGAAGGCAAGGAGGTGCCGGCCAGCCGCATCTATGAGGAGTTCCTCAAGACCTATGTCGACCAGCCAAATGGGCGCCTGAAATTCGTCGATCACGAGACGCGGGCCGACCCGATCGTCAAGGGCCGCCGCGATGTCGAGGCGGTGATCGTCGACAACGGCAGGGAAGTGACGATCCACGGCACAGGCACCGGCCCCATCGACGGCTTCGTTGACGCTCTGTCGAAGCATATCGACATCGACCTGTCGGTGCTCGACTATTCCGAGCACTCGCTGCAGCGCGGCTCAAACGCCGCCGCGATCAGCTATGTCGAGATGGAATATCCCGGCGGCAAGCTGTTCGGGGCCGGCGTGAACGCGAATATCGTAAGCGCCTCGCTCGAGGCGGTGACATCCGCCGCAAATCGCATCCTCAAGGCGAAATAGAAGCCGAGCTTCGTTCCTCCCCTGCCCGGGGAGGGACGTGCGGCTCCCTCCATTTCCTTGTGCATGCCGGCGCAAACACTATGTTAGCGTCCAGTTAACCCTGTTTCCGGGTGCCAGCGCATGATCGACAAGGCCGCAAACCAGGATATGACCGCCCAGTCGCGCACCCTCGACGCGGTCATGCGCGAGGTGAAGAACGCCATCGCCGACTGCGACGACGTGGTGGTGGAGCTGCGCGAAGCGAGCCGCACAAGGCTCGAATTGTTTGCGCAGGAGCTTGCCCCGTTCTTCGAAGAGATCCCGGCAGAGGTCGACCTGTTCGACTTCACCATCTCGTCGGGATTGAAGCCCCGCCTCTGGATCGATGCCGTCAGCCATATCGCGCTGGCGCGGGATTTGCGGACCTACCGTTTCGTGAAGGACACGCGCGCAGGCCGCGTCGTGCTCGCAGAAAACATCGCCATCGGCCCCGTAGCCGATCAGGTGAAGCTTTATGTCGCCGAGCGCCTGATCGAACGCGAACGGCTCATGGAGGGCGACCCGACGGCCGTGACGCCTCGCCACCAGCCTTCCCCTGAGCCCGACACGATCGTGCGGCGGGGCGGCTGGCCGGCGTTCCTGTCAGGGCTCGGTCTCGTGGCGGCCGGCGCGCTGGTCGGCCTCATCGCAACCACGCTCATGCTGTGGGACCGCTTGATGACGGCATTCGGCTCCACGCCCTAACCGTCAGGCCGGGGTGATCTCGGACGCCTCGGGATGTCCGGCCAGATCGACCCTCGAAAGCTCACCGGCCGGAATGGTCGGTCCCGACAGCCCGCGCCGGATGAGCCGCACCGACCAGTCATCCGTCTCGCCCGCGATCTCGAACAGGTTCCATTGTGCCGCCGGATGCGAGCCACCCGCCGATTGCCCACCCGCTGCCACACCCACGACCGGCACCTTGCGATGGGACTGCCCGCTTATCCAGTAAAGTGTCGGCTGATGCGAATGGCCGTGGATGATGAGTTCGGCGCCATGCCTTGCGACCGTCTTCTGGAAATTGCCGATGCCGAACAGCCGCTTGTGCTGGGCGACCGCGCCGCGCACAGGTGGATGATGGATCATCACCACGCGGAAAAGCCCCTGCTCTCGTGCCTTGTCGAGCAGCAGGCCCAGCCGCCGCGACTGTTCCTCGCGAAAGAAGCCGTTCGCCATGAAGGGGGCGGTGGCGCGGGCGGAGGAGACGCCGATCAGCGCGACCTTGTCGCGCACGCGAATATAGGGGAAAGCGTGCCGGTCGGCGGGAGCGGAAAGCCCGTCACACGTCATCCACGGGCCCCAGAGCCGGCAGGCCTTGTCGAATGCGCCCGGCACATAGGCGTCGTGATTGCCAGGCACCACCGAAACGTCCTCGGGCGATCCCAGCGTTTCAAGCCACATCCGCGCCAGTTCGATCTCCGCGTCGAGCGCGAGATTGACGAGGTCGCCGGTGACGGCGAGATGATCCGCCGGATGCGCCTTCATGTCGTCGGTGATCGAGCCGAGGGCGCCGTCATGCATCAGGTGACGACGGTTGCGCTGCCAGTTCACGTAGCCGACCATGCGCTTTGACGCGAGGTCGCGATAGGTTACATCGGGCAACGGGCCAAGATGGACGTCGGAAATATGAGCGAGCCTGAACATCATGCCTTTTTAGGGCACGGCGCATGCGCTTTCCACCGGGAGATCGCCCCGTGAGGCAATCTCCCGAGGATCGATTCCGCCAGACCGGCTGGCCCGGCCTGCGGGCAAGGCTGTTCCACCTGTATTTCCGGCTCAAAAGACCGCTGACATTCGGCGTGCGCGGACTGATCTACGACAGCGGTCAAAACTGCGTGTTCCTCATTCGCCATACCTATGTGCCCGGCTGGCAGCTGCCGGGCGGCGGCGTCGAGGTCGGCGAGACGGCCAGCGAGGCGCTGGAAAGGGAACTGTTCGAGGAGGGAATGATCGAGCTTCTGGGGCCGCCGCTCCTCAGGTCTATCCATTTCAACCGCAGCGCCAGTCGCCGCGACCATGTCGCCTTTTACCTGATCGAGAATTTCCGCCAGAGCGCGCCTAAGGTGCCGGACCGCGAGATCGCCGAATCCGGATTCTTCCCGCTCGACGGATTGCCGGAAGGCACGACGCCGGCGACGCTCAGGCGCATCGCGGAGGTCTTCGGCGGGGCTACGGCGTCGTCCGACTGGTAAACCGCGCGCGGTCGTGCGGCATGGCATAGTCGATCTCGGGCCCGACCGGCACGACACCTGTCGGGTTGATCGACGCATGGCTTCCGTAATAGTGCCATTTGATGTGGTGCATGTTCACGGTTCCCGCCACGCCCGGAACCTGGAACAGGTCGCACGTGTAGTTCCAGAGATTGGGGTAGTCGGCGATCCGCCTCAGATTGCATTTGAAGTGCCCGACATAGACCGGGTCGAAGCGCACCAGTGTCGTGAACAGCCGCCAATCCGCTTCGGTGATCCGGTCACCGGCCAGATAGCGCTGGCCGGCCAGCCGCTGCTCCAGACTGTCCAGCATCGCGAACAACTCGCCGAACGCTTCCTCATAGGCCGCCTGCGTGGTCGCGAAGCCGGCGCGATAGACGCCGTTGTTGACGGCCGGATAGACGGCGGCGTTGATACTATCGATCTCGGCGCGAAGGCCCTCGGGATAGAAGTCGAGCGAAGCGTCGCCCCATTCGTCGAAGGCCGAGTTCAGCATGCGCATGATCTCGGAAGATTCGTTGGAGACGATCGTCTCCCCCTGCTTGTCCCACAGCACCGGAACGGTCACGCGGCCCGAATAGCCTGGATCGGCCTTGGTGTAGATCTCGTGCAGGAAGTCGAGGCCGTAGAGCGTGTCGCCGGTCGCGCCGTCTTGCATGACGAACGTCCAGCCGTCCTTTCCCATGTGATGGTGGACGACCGATACCGAGATGATGTTCTCCAGCTTCTTCAGCACGCGAAGGATAAGCGTGCGGTGCGCCCAGGGGCAGGCCAGGGAAACGTAGAGATGGTAGCGGCCGGGCTCTGCCCGGAAGCCGCGCGTACGGCCCTTCGCGGGCTCGCCGTCGCGCGTCACCCAGTCGCGCCATTGCGAATCCTGGCGCTGGAACTTGCCGCCCGATTCCTTGGTGTCGTACCAGCGGTCGACCCATTTGCCGTCAACGAGCAATCCCATGATGACCTTTCCTGCTGTCCTTTGGCGAATGTAGGACATGCCGCAGGCCCTGCCCAGTCATGCCTTCTGGACAATGCGTCACCCAATTGCGCAATAGTCATGGACGGCAGCCTGAAATGATGGTAGCGGCGCGGCATGCTCACGATCCGGATAAACCGACGACGAATGGAAGCTCGCGCCTGACGGTGTCGATGGCCCGCCGCGCCTTCGCGGCACTCCCTTCTTCCTCGACCGGATGAGACAATGATCGCCGACGTGACCTACCTGCCGGAAGCCCCGGCTCACGAAGCCCAGATAGAATATATCAATAAGGAAGCCTTCGGGCCGGGCCGCTTCGCGCGCGCCGCCTACAAGATCCGCGAAGGCGGGCCGCATGAGCGGGCGTCGTCCTTCGTCGCGGTCCATGACGGCGACGTCATCGCCTCCGTGCGGATGACCCGCATCGCCGCGGGCGATGGGCGCGGCCTCCTGCTCGGCCCGCTCGCGGTGCGGCCGGCTTACAAGAATCTCGGAATCGGCCGCCGCCTTGTGAAGCTCGCGCTGGAGGCCGCCGGCGAGGCTGGTGCGCCGCTGGTGCTGCTGGTCGGCGACGAGCCCTACTATGGACCGCTGGGTTTCAAGCGCGTGCCGCGCGGCCAGGTCACGATGGAGCGGCCCGTCGACCTCGACCGCGTGCTCGCCGTGGAGCTTGCTCCTGCGGGGCTCGACCGTTTGAGGGGCATGATCCGCCATGAGGACCAGGTGCGGGAAACGTCTCCTCCGCCTGAAAGCGACCCTTCCGGCCCTTGTAACCGCGCGGTGGCCGGACGATAAGCGGACTGTAAATATCCACTTATCGAGGTTCGGGCATGGCACAGGTCGACAAGCCTAAGGAAGTAATCCGCGAGACGGACGCTGAGGCGATACGCCTTTGCAAGACGCTCATGCGCACCGCCCGTCATGGAGCACTGGCAGTCCTCGATCCCGAGACGGGCACACCGCTTGCCAGCCGCGTCGGAGTCGCGACCGATGCGGACGGTACGCCGCTGATCCTCATCTCGGGCCTCGCAGCCCATACGGGGGCGATCCTCGCTGACCCGCGCTGCTCCCTGCTGGTCGGCCAGACCGGCAAGGGCGATCCCCTCGCCCATCCGAGAATCACGCTGGTCTGCCGCGCGGTGCAGCTCGAGCCGGGAAGTGCGGCCAGAGTCCGCGCCGAGCGTCGCTATCTGAATCGCAATCCCAAGGCGAAGCTCTATGTCGGCCTCGGCGACTTCTCATTCTTCCGCCTCGAGGTCGAGCGCGCGAACCTGAATGGCGGCTTCGGCAAGGCATATCTTCTGACGCATGACGACCTGATCCTCGGTGGTTCCGCCGTCGAGGAACTGGCCGAGGCCGAGCAGCGCGCGCTGGATCACATGAACGACGACCATCTCGACGCAATAGCGAATTATGCAAGCTATTACGCCAAAGCCGAGGGCGCCGGCTGGATCATGACCGGCCTGGACATCGACGGCTTCGACATCGCGGCCGGCGACGAAACGCGCCGTGTTTTCTTCTCGTCTCCCCTCACCCAGGCGAGCGAGATGCGCATGGCCCTAGTCGAAATGGCAAAGCAGGCGCGCGGTCAAAACTGAGGCGCACGCGATCGGGGCTTGCCGGCCTGCCGGAAATCCAGCACGTCGGGGTCATGGAACCGATCCGCATAAACGATCCCGCCGACCCGCGCGTCGCCGCCTACCTGTCGATCAGGGAGCGCGACCTTGCAGGCCGGCACGGGCGGTTCGTCGCCGAGGGAAAGGTCGTGCTCAACGTCCTTTTTTCGGCTGGCAGGTTCGAGGTCGAATCCGTCCTCCTGCTCGAAAACAGGCTTCCCGGAATGATGGAAACGTTGCGCAGCGCTCCTTCCGGAATGCCGGTCTATGTGGCGTCGCAGGCCGTCATGGACGCCATAGCGGGTTTCCACATCCATCGCGGCATCCTGGCAGTAGGGCGCAAGCGCGAGGCCCAGTCGCCCTTGGATCTGATCAAGCAACTGCCCGCGCGCGCGTTGGTCGTCGCGCTCGTAGGCCTGTCGAACCACGACAATGTCGGCGCGATCTTCCGCAACGCCGCGGCCTTCGGAGCCGACGCCGTGCTGCTCGACGCAGGCTGCTGCGATCCGCTCTACCGCAAGGCCATCCGCGTATCGGTCGGGGCGGTGCTCAAGGTGCCGTTTGCAGTGGCTCCCGACGCCCGATCATTGGTGGACATGCTGGATCGCGCCGGCTTCACGCAGTTCGCCCTGTCGCCCGCCGGCAAAAGCGATGTACGCGACATCGTCCGGCCGGATCGCGCGGCCCTTTACCTCGGGACCGAAGGCGAGGGTCTGCCCGAAGCGTTGCTGACCCGCCTGCAGACTGTACGGATCGGCATGGCGCCTGGTTTCGACAGTCTCAACGTCGCTGCGGCGTCAGCCGTGGCACTGCACCGTTTCATGCCGTAGGCCAACACTTACTGATATCAGCTTGAAGCTGCGGCCTTCTGCAAGGCACGGACCTTGTCGGCGAGGCTGGCGGAATTCCCGCCTGCGTCGTTGTCGGCCGCATCAGGCCCGCCCAGAAGCGAGTTGATCGCCGAATTCGGACCTTCCAGTGCCGCGGTCAGCCGCACAACCTCGGCTGCGAGTTCGTTCATCTGCTCGCGCAGCATCGTGCTCTGGCGCCGCTCGCCGCTCCATTCGTCGGATTTGGTGCGCTCATGCACGGCCACATCGACCTTGAGCTTGCGGTTCTCCCGCGTAAGCGCCCTCATCCGTTCCTCAAGCGCGCCCTTCTCGGCAACGAGCTTGGCGAAGCGCTTCTCCATGTCCTTCGTCTTCGAACCGGAGGTGAAGGCCGTCACTTGCTCGGCAAGCTCGGCCTTTTCCCGTTCGAGCGCCGTTCGCTCGGTCACGAGCGCCGCGATCTGTGCCTGCAGGTCGCCTTCGGTGTCGGACGTCACCTTCACCGTTTCGCGCATGCGTCCCACGTCGCGCGCGGCACGGTCGATCTGTTCGTCCCGGTCGGCAATGGTGGCCAGCAGACGTTCGATGCGCGCTTCGAGGGCTTTTGCCCTTTCCTGCTCTGCCTTGAGAGCCTCGCGCACGCCCCGGTTATCGGCGGATACTTCCTGGCTCCGGCGGTCGACATCGCGGCGTTCGGCACGCAGTGTCAGGATGTCATTGTTCAGCTTTTCGACCTCGCTCTCGCGCGCCGCCACCTCGACCTGGCGGTTGGACGCCGTGAAGCTCGCGTCGTCGTACATGCGTCCCAGCTTCTCGATCTCGTCGGCCCTGTGCTGCAGCAGGTTTTCCGCCTCATCCAGCTTCTCGGTCAGCACCTGAAGCTCGTCCTCGCGGCGACGGAGTTCGGCGCGTATCTCGCCCGCCTGCACCTCGAGCTTCGTCAGCGCCTCGTGGCGCTCGTTCCGCTCCGCCATGAGTTGCTTGAGCTCCTCGCGGTTGCGGTTGATCTCCACGATCTGCGAGGCGGTCTTCTCTCGGTAGTTCTTGAAGTTGATTTCCAGCCGCCGTGTCGCCATCGCGAATTCGGCGCGCATGCGATCCTTGTCGGCCTGTATTTCCGCCTGCGTCAGGGGCACCGATGCCTCGATGCGCTTGCGTGTCAGCGCGACCGCACGGCGCCAGACCATCGGCGCGACGATCAGCGCTATGAAACCGGCCGAAAGAAAGCCGAGTATGAAGAAGAGGCTGGACTGCATGTTGGTTCCGTGCGCCCGTGAAAGCCGGCTCGCACCGCTTTTGCCACGTCACCTAGCCCGAAATCCAGTGCCGTCTTCCAAAGTACCGGAATTTGCCAAAGTACCGGAATTTTAATGTGCAATCAGAAGGGGTTCCAGGTCGGGCGGTCGGTCAGCTTGAGGTAGCCGACATTGACGCCGAGCCGCGCACCCACGCCGGTGCGGACCGGCACCAGCAGGATATTGCCGTTCTTGAGCACGTTGAAGCCGAGTCCGGCCACCACATAGGCCGAGCCCGCAACTCCGCCGAAGCGATTATAGAGGTTCGGCACATCGTCCAGATTGTAGACCAGCATCATGGTCCGCGAGCCCTGCCCGCCGAAGTCCCAGCCCAGCGACGGCCCCTGCCAGTAAACCTTATGGTCACCGGCATTCTTCGTATAGAGCGTGCCTTCGCCATAGGTCAGGCCGCCGATGATCGCGCCCGATCCCTCCTCGCCGAGAATGTAGCCGTTCGGCAGGCCGTATGATGCGAACAGATGCTCGACCACGCTCGCAAGCCCGCCGGAAGTCGCGCCAAAGAACCGATGGCCCGATTCGACGATCTCCTCGGCCGTGTATTCCTGTGCCTTCGACGGAACGGTCGAAAAGGCCACGACGAACGACAGCACGAATAGCGATGCGATGGTTCGGAGCGACGCCCGGTGCTTCAGCCGCGAAAACATACTTCCAATCTCCGTCCGGGAGCCATTTTCGCCGACGCCTCGTCCTTCCGCGACTCTTCTGGCGGTCGCTTGGCAAAGACCGGGACAAACTATGCCCCATTCCTTTTCCAACTGTTAAGCATGACGAAGATGGCCGTTCAAAGGCGCACGCTGCCCGCCCGGGCGCAGCCATATAGGCTCATTCTTGCCGCTGCGAGCCAGGCTGTATACCAATTGCAGCGTGCCTTCGCAGCTGATTCGCTCGCGGGGCAGCGAAGATTCCTGCAACGGGACCCTGGCCGCCATGTCTGACCTATTTACCCTGTCCGCAACGGATCTGGCGGCGCTGCTTTGCAGCCGGGTTTGCCACGATATCATTTCCCCGGTCGGAGCCATAAACAACGGCCTGGAGCTGCTCGATGAGGGTGGCGCGGGCGAAGATGCGATGAATCTCATCCGCCAGAGCGCCAGGAACGCTTCCGCGCGCCTGCAATTTGCGCGTCTGGCCTTCGGCGCGGCGGGTTCGGCCGGCATGCAGATCGACACGGGCGATGCCGAGGCGGTCACCACGGCATTCCTGAAGAATGAAAAACCCGAGCTGGTGTGGAGCGGCGGCCGCGCCCTGCTTCCCAAGAACCAGGTCAAGCTGCTGCTGAATCTCGTTCTCATCGCCGCTGCAGCCATTCCGCGCGGCGGCAGGATCACCGTGACCCTCGACGACGTGGAAACGCAGCCGAAATTCACCCTCACCTCCAGCGGGCCCATGCTGCGGGTCCCGCCGAAATTCCTCGAACTTCATTCGGGCCGCAAGCCGGAGGAACCGATCGACGCGCATTCCGTGCAGCCTTACTACACCCTGCTGCTGGCACGCGAAGCCAACATGTCGATCGCCATCCACGCCACCGCCGAAGAGGTCACTCTGACGGCAGGCTGAGTGTTCGTCCGACCAATTTGGATATTTTTTTACCTAACATCTTTTCTGGATCTTTACGCCGGCCTGCTAAACCACGGTCCTGTTCAGACTACTGCCTGCAGGGACCGTGTGACATGAAGCGCTGCTTGTTCGTCGATGATTCATCCGTCATCCGCAAGGTAGCCAAGCGCATCCTCAGCGGTCCCGACCTTCAGGTCCTGGAGGCGGCGAACGGCGCCGATGCCGTGGCCATCTGCGCCTCCGACATGCCCGAGATCATCGTCATCGACGGCGTCCTGCCGGACATGACGCCGGTGGAGCTGATTCGGCGCGTGCGCGACCTCGGCAGCAAGGCAAAGCCGCAGATCGCCCTTTGCCTCACTGAGGTCGACATCCCCGCGATCATGCGCGCCAAGCGCGCCGGCGCGCACGGATATCTGCTGAAGCCCTTCAACCGCCCGCAATTGCTGGATCGGTTTCGAGCATTCGAGGAAGCGGCCTGACCCGGTCGGCGGCGGCAGGAAAAACCTATTAGGTCATTGATTCAGATATTTTTTCCGGAACCTTCCTCTCCCGGAAACATAGCCTGAACGACAAAAGGCCCGGCTGATCCGGGCCCTTGATCCAAAATCTCTTCCAAAATCTCTATCGAAGATGTCAGGCGCTTTCTCGGATGTCCTCGGGCTCGCGCAGCACATAGCCGCGTCCCCACACGGTCTCGATGTAATTCTGTCCGTCCGACGCCGCGTCGAGCTTCTTGCGCAGCTTGCAGATGAAGACGTCGATGATCTTCAGTTCCGGCTCGTCCATACCGCCATAGAGATGGTTGAGGAACATTTCCTTGGTGAGGGTCGTCCCCTTGCGGAGCGAAAGCAGCTCCAGCATCTGGTATTCCTTGCCGGTCAGGTGCACGCGCTGGCCGCTGACCTCGACCGTCTTGGCATCGAGGTTCACGATCAGGTCGCCGGTCGTGATGACAGACTGGGCGTGACCCTTGGAGCGGCGGACGATAGCATGGATGCGCGCGACCAGCTCGTCCTTGTGGAATGGCTTGGTCATATAGTCGTCCGCTCCGAAGCCGAGGCCGCGCACCTTGTCTTCGATGCCGGCCATGCCGGACAGGATCAGGATGGGCGTCTTCACCTTCGACAGGCGAAGCGTCCGTAGAACCTCGTAACCCGACATGTCAGGGAGGTTAAGGTCGAGAAGGATGATGTCGTAGTCGTAGAGCTTGCCCAGGTCCACGCCCTCCTCGCCGAGGTCGGTCGTGTAGACGTTGAAGCTTTCCGATTTGAGCATCAGCTCGATGCTCTGGGCGGTGGCACTGTCGTCTTCTATCAGCAGAACGCGCATTCTATTCCCCTTCTCTGCTGCCGGACCGTGTCGAACGGAAACCGGTATCGGAGCAGTCCGTACCTGAGTCTGAAGCTGCCACAGAATGGTTAACAAAACCTATTTCGTCTTGGCAAGCGATAACTTTTTGTTCAGCCTTTCGGGCCACCGTCTTGAATCTTAAGCGGAATCGTCGGGATTTTCCTTTAACGCTCTGCATTAACATCGAGGCCTAACCTGCATCCGATCTGTTTCGGTTTCGATGTGAATGAGCGTGTGGATTTTTACCCCGCCTTAAGTCCTGACACGTATGATTAACAATGCGCGTAAACGAATGGTTACCGCCCGCGAAAAATCTTAGGGATCTGTTTCCCATAGATGAGATCCGGGACCTTCTAGTGCGCGGAATTTGTGTTGCGTATCGGTGTTCCGGGAGTCTGTGACGATGAAAATGCGTGAGAATATCGTTCGGCTGAAGCAGTTTCAGGTGAACGAGAAGCGCCGGCAGTTGCAGCAGCTTGACCTGATGATCTCCGAATTCGACCGGATGGCGACCGAGCTCGACCTCCAGGTGGCGGCCGAGGAAAAGAAGGCTGGCATTACCGACATCAATCATTTCGCCTATCCGACCTTCGCCAAGGCGGCGCGCCAACGTCGTGACAACCTGAAAAACTCCCAGCACGATCTGCTGATCCAGAGGAACACCGCCGAATCTATACTCGCCGAAGCTGAAGCGGAGCTGTCCAAGGCGGAGGCACTGGAATCGCGCGATGCCAGGAACCGCGACAGCGAACCGACCCTTCGCAGCGCCATGATCGGCTGAGGAGCAGCCGGGCGCCCAAGCTCCCGAAGACCGAAACATTAACGGCCCCCCGATCGTCCGTCAGCCGCCGGCAACTTCCGCCGCATGCGCGCCTGCGCTATTGCATCGCGGATGCATCGCCTTCTCCCGATTGCCCTTTTCGTTTCGGCCCTTTCGCTGGGGCTTGGGCTTGTCCTGCCCCTGGTCAGGGTGGAACGGCTTTATTTCCTGTCCGACGAGCCGTCGCTGGTCGCCATTGTTTCCGGGCTGTGGAACGACGGAGAAATCCCGCTTGCCATCGTCATCGCGCTTTTTTCGGTGATCCTGCCCTGCTTGAAGCTCGCACTGCTGCACATCGCAGCCTATGCCGGCCCCGCCGGGCACATCCCCGCATGGCTCAAGACGCTCTCGAACTGGTCGATGCTGGACGTGATGCTGGTTGCGTTGGTGATCTTCGCCGCCAAGACCAGCGGGCTTGCGAGCGCCTTTACCCGGCCCGGACTTTGGTTCTTCGCCACATCCGTCATCCTGACGGCTGCGGCCTCCGCGATCCTCGCACGGCAGGCTAAGGGAGAATAGCACCGGAAAGCCGCGTTACGCAGGGGCTAGTCCGCAGGCAGTTGAAGCTTTGACACGCGAACCCGTGTCTGTGCGGGCTCGCTTCGTCTGCCCTAGTGGCGATATTGTTGGATTCGCGTGGTTCGCAGGCCCGCAAGGCCGTATTCGTCGATCGAAGCCTGCCACGACAGGAATTCTTCGGTTGTCAGCTTGTAGCGCTGGCAAGCTTCATCGAGGCTGAGCAATCCGCCCCGCACGGCCGCCACGACCTCCGCCTTGCGCCGGATGACCCAGCGCCTCGTGTTGGATGGAGGGAGGTCCGCGATTGTCAGCGGACTCCCGTCCGGTCCAATCACGTATTTGACTCGCGGTCTAATCAGATCGGTCATCGTACTCTCTACACAAACACAAACACTACAGACGCAATGTCCGTCACATTACCGCCACAGCTTTAAAAATTGCCTAAGCGGTCCCTAATGGATAAGTAACGTTCCTGAATCCGCCGTTAGGGAATTCGTTAAGATTTGAGGCGGCTGCTCCTTGCGTTCGCGTTGGCCATCCGTGCCGATGATTGGCGTTGCGCAGAGCTTGACCTATATTAACGACAGGCAGCGGCAGCGCATCGGACCTGAACCATGAACAACCTCGACCTTCCCGGAAGGCCCGAAGATACCCGCGTCGTCGTGGCGATGTCGGGCGGGGTCGATTCGTCGGTGGTGGCCGGCCTGCTCAAGCGCGACGGCTATGATGTCATCGGCATGACGCTGCAGCTCTACGACCATGGCGCAGCTGTCCGCCGGACCGGTTCCTGCTGCGCCGGCCAGGATATTGACGATGCGCGCCGCGTGGCCGAGACGCTCGGCATCCCGCATTATGTGCTTAATTACGAGCAGCGTTTTCGCGAGGCGGTGATCGATCCCTTCGCCGCCAGCTACGTGGCCGGCGAGACGCCCATCCCCTGCGTGGCCTGCAACCAGACGGTCAAGTTCGCCGATCTTCTGGCGACCGCAAGGGAGCTCGGGGCCGATGCGTTGGCCACCGGACATTATATCCGCAGCCGGCCCAACCCCGATCCATCCAATCCCCACCGCGCGCTCTACCGCCCGGTCGATGCCGAGCGCGACCAGAGCTACTTCCTCTTCGCCACCACTCAGGAGCAGCTGGACTACCTGCGCTTTCCGCTGGGAAGTCTGTCCAAGCCCGAGGTTCGGGCCATGGCTGAGGAGATGGGTCTGGCGATCGCCGCCAAGCCCGACAGCCAGGACATCTGCTTCGTGCCGCAGGGCAAGTATTCGGACATCATCGCTAGACTGAGGCCAACCGCCGCAAGCCGCGGCGACATCGTCCATATCGACGGGCGCGTGCTCGGCCAACATGACGGAATCCTGCACTATACCATCGGCCAGCGGCGCGGCATCGGCGTCGCTGCCGGCGAGCCGCTCTATGTCGTTCATATCGACGCCGACCGCGCACGCGTTGTCGTCGGCCCTCGCGAGGCGCTGGAGACCCGCAAGGTGTTCCTGCGCGACGTGAACTGGCTGGGCGACGAACCGCTCGCGCGGGTGCCGGCGGAAGGCATCGATCTCTACGCGAGGGTCCGTTCGACGCGTGCCCCGCGCCCCGCCACGCTCTACGCCGACGGCGCAGCCGTATGGGTGGAACTAGCCGAGGGTGAATCCGGCATTGCTCCGGGACAGGCCTGCGTCCTGTACGACGACGAAGGAAACGGTGCGCGCGTCCTTGGCGGCGGCTTCATCGAGCGCTCGCAGCGCAGTCACGAGACCGAGAACATGCTGTCCCGGCTCGCGGCGACGCCCCCGACGATCGCCGCCGAATGACCGATCCGGACGTCAGTCCGGCTTCCTGCCCAGATGTGCGACGGTGCCGGCTGTCAGGATGCGCAGCACGGTAATCGCCTCGTCGCCGTCCGTACGCGGTTTCTCCCGCGTCTCGATGCAATGGAGAAAATGCTCCAGCTCGCGCGTCAGCGGCATGCCCTGTTCCAGCTCGACATAGGTCGGCTCGTTGTTGGTGAACGCCCACTGGCCGCTGTCCTGCCATACGGCGTGCCGGTAGACCGCGAGCTTGCGTTCCCACGGTTCGACGTCGTCGAGGACCGCCATGGCCTTGGTGCCCACTACGGTCAGCCGACGCTCGCGATAGGGGTTCAGCCGCGATGCGAACAGATGTCCGCGCACGCCGTTCGGAAACTGCATGTGCACATGCGCGAAATCCGAGAGATGGTCGAGCACGGCCGCCCCCTCTCCGCGAACCTCGATGGGCGCAGCGCCGGTGATCGCGAGAATCATCGACAGATCGTGCGGGGCAAGGTCCCACAGCGCATCGTTTTCGGTATGGAACTTTCCTAGCCCGAGCCGATGCGAATGGATGTACTTCACCTCGCCGAGTTCGCCGGAGTCTATCAGTTCCTTCAGCTTCTCGAAGGCCGGGTGAAAGCGCAGCACATGGCCGACCATGAAGATGCGGCCATGCCTGAGGGCCGCCTCGACGGCGCGTTGCCCGTCTGCCACCGTCAGCGCGATCGGCTTCTCGACGAGCACGTCCTTGCCGGCCTCGACCGCGCGAACCGCAAGATCCGCGTGGAACTGCGGCGGCAGCGCCATGACGATGCCGTCGACATCCTCACGTTCGAACAGTTCTTCTGGATCGACCGCCAGGCACCCCTGCTCGCTCGCGAAACCCTCCGCCCGCGCGCGGTTTGCGTCAGCCACCGCGTGAAGAGCGCCGAGGCTCTTCAGCGTCCGGATATGGTTCGAGCCCCAATAGCCGCAACCAAGGACTGCAATGCGCGGTTTCATATGCGTCAGCTCAGGAAGATTGTGACGGACACATAACGGCGCGCACCGCCGAACTCAACCCATGGAACGCACATGGATTGGCACCTGACGATATGCCGCTGGCATATGCATGCGCAGGCGCTTCAAACCCGCGCCTTGCAGCTTGACAGCATTACCCGTCGAACCTTATATCCGCGCGACCTTGGCGAACGCCACGATCTGCCTGCCGCCTGTCGGTGCATTTCGGCGTTCCCAGCCCTGGCGGGGTAGCTCAGTTGGTTAGAGCACGGGAATCATAATCCTGGGGTCGGGGGTTCAAGTCCCTCTCCCGCTACCAAATTCCTCAATTTTCGTCAGATAATTGAGACATGTTGCGGTCGGTTGTAGCCGGTCGTACGATTCGGAAATTTTCTCACCGCAGAGTGTCGACAGTCGAAGGCTTGTTGCGCCCGTCGCATTTTCAGCAGGCCTGTTTGTCGTTGAATCTTGTCGATATCGTATTCGCGGATGCGTCACCTATCCTCGAGACGAGGATATGTATGCTCGATCCTGTAAGCTCTCGATAGAGAATACAATCGTAGGCGTGGTGAATGCGGTGTTTGGCATAGGACGCGATGCCCTGCTCGGCCAGAACTAGGTCGGCCATCACCTGCCGGAAACAGCCAACCGTAGCTCGGTGAACAAGCAGGCTTGGGGAAATGCTCGACAAAAGCCGCAGCGGATTCTGTGGTCGTTGACCTATACTTGCTCAGATGCGGCAGCGGCCGCTCCTTGTCGTCGTATCCCCTGCAGCTTGCCGGTCAGTCTGCCGCGGCTGAGTCCGATACATCGGAGCAGAGCCTATTTTGAGTAGGCTCTGATCCGGCATGGCTGCTTCTTTTGCCAATGCCAAGACGCAGAGGGCTCGAGCTGAAGGTTAACATTGCGAGCTAGTCACGATCGACAGAGGAAACCGTCTCAACCAGCCGCACGAAGGCAAGCATGCCTGGATCATCGAGACCTCGGCTCTTGTCCCCAAACATGCGCGCGCGTCCGATTTTGCAGGGTTGGTCACGAAAGGCGGCGAGTGTCATCGAGGATTGTTCTCGTGCGGCAACGGCGACGCTTTCCCAATCCGCTTTTCCGATCGTAGCCTTTGAAACCGCGTCTATGGCGTCAATCACCGTTTTGTCGCCCAGCTGCGATTGACCGCGCCTGAGCATGGCGTCCCGAGCCTCGCCCAGAATCGAGCCGAATTCGGATGCCGCGAGCGTTGTCTTTCCTTTGGTCGCCTTCCCGAAGGCCAGGAGCGCGGTTGCAAAAAGCGTCCCAAGACTGGAGCCGGTCGCCGAAGCCGCTGCCTGTGCATAGGCACCGAAGACTTTTCCCAGATCGTCGCCGTCAACGGGATCGACAACGGCAAGATGCTCGATCAAACGAGACAACATCCCACCGGTGTCACCGTCCCCGAGCTTCGCGTCGGCCGAATTCAATTCTTGTTCAAGGCCGGCCATCGCTGCGTTTGCACGCCTGGCCGCGCTCTGCAAGGCGCTGGCAGATATCATTTCCCAACTCTCCAGAAGGGACACTCGGCCGGCGCTGCGAGCAGGCGCTCAAGTTCATCGTCGACAAAGCAGAGGCTGATCGAGGCCCCTGCCATCTCCATCGAGGTAACGTAAGGTCCTATAAGAGGCTGAACGATTTCCAGCTTGTGCCCCGCCAGAAGAGATGCCGCCTTGCGATAGAGGATGAAAAGCTCTTCGAGCGGTGTGGCGCCAAGGCTGTTTACCAATATGGAGACTCTGTTCCCAGAGTTCTTTGGTTTCTCCGCAAGAAGCCTCTCGATCATTTCGCCTGCGACCGCATCCGCAGGGCGCAGCGCATCCCGCCAGATGCCGGGTTCACCGTGAATGCCTATCCCCATCTCCATTTCGTTGTCGCCGATCGCAAAAGTGGTCCTGTCTGCGCCCGGCACATGACACGGGGCCAGGGCGACACCGATCGTACGCGTAGCGTCGACGGCCTTTTGCGCAATGCGGGCAACGTCCGCCAGGTCCGCTCCTTCTTCAGCGAAAGCACCTGCAATCTTGTAGGCGTAGATGATGCCGGCAACGCCACGACGCTTGTGGCTGTCCTCCGGCGTAGCACTGGCAATGTCATCCGTACCCAGAACGGTACGGGTTTCGATGCCGTCCAGTTCCAGCATTTCGGACGCCATGTCGAAGTTCATGCGATCGCCGCCATAATTTCCATAGAGCAGCAAGACACCGGCTCCGGCGGACGCCAGCCTTATTGCTTCGATACATGAGGCGACGTTCGGCCCCTCGAACACATTGCCGATCGAGCAGGTATCCAGAAGGCCTTCGCCGACATATCCGGTAAACAGCGGCAAATGCCCCGAGCCGCCTCCAGATGCTATTCCGACCTTTCCGGGGCGCGTGCCCCCTGTCCTTCGCACGACGCGTTTCGCCTCGCCGTCCAGCGCCAAGGACGGATGGGCGAGAACCAGCCCCTCAAGCATTTCGTCCACATAGTCGGATGGCCGGTTTATGAGCTTCTTCATCTCAATTCATTCTCTTTCGCGTGAACTTCTCGTGTCGCTCTCGTCGCGCCAGATATGATGAGCATTCACTGCCACGATCTGCGACCCTGAACAATCTCATCCGCTGCTAGATATGTTTGTTGAGCAGGTCGGCCACGTTGGCGGCGGCATCATCGACTTCGATCCGGTTGTTCAGAACGCCCGACAAGAGTTGCGCCAGTTGTTTGAATTCGACGACGCCAAGGCCACGCCTGGTCAGTTCCTGCGTTCCTATCCTGAGGCCGTGCGTCTCGTTTTCGTTGTCGCTGACGGGCAACAGGGACGGCGACAGGATGATTCCGGCTCGCGCAAGTTTTTCACTTGTCGAATGACCGCCTCCGAATTCACGGACATCCAGGATAAGTTGGTGCGTGTCCGTAAATCCGTTCGAGCGCTCCAATACGAGCAGGCCTTGCTCAGTCAGGAACTGGCCCAGTCTGCGGGCGTTCGCGATGCACTGGTCCGCATATTCGCCGCCGTGGGCCAACAGTTCACTGGCGGCCATGGCCAACGGACCCAGCCTGGAAGCGTCATAGTTTGCGGTAAACGCAGGATACGCCATGTTGCTCAGCCGCTCGGCCAGTATGACGTCATTTGTGCACATCACACCGCCGGCGGGTCCCCCGAACGACTTGTATGTTGAAAAAGTTAGTATGTCGGCGCCATCCTCAAGCGGCTTCTGGAAGCGTTTTCCCGCAATCAGGCCAGCCACGTGCGATGCATCGTAAAGCACGTGGGCACCATGGGCGTGGGCAATTGCCGACACAGCGGTCACGTCATGCGACCTGAGCATGACAGAACCGCCGAGGATCACGATGCGTGGCTTCTCCTTTTCAAGGAATGCCGGCAGCCTGTTCAGGTCGACATCCAGCTTCTCGTAGTCATATGGGAGCGTTGCAACTTTGAGACCCCGTACTCGCGGGGCGCCCGAGCGATGACTGACATGACCACCGGCAGGTTCGGGAAGCGCCGCTATCGTGTCACCCGGATTGGTCAGGACGACAAATACCGCGAGATTCGCCATGGTAGCCGTGGGCATCCGGACATCCGCGAAATTCGCGTTCATCACGGTTCGAACTGCTTCCGTGGCAGCGATCTCCAGTGTGTCCAGAACACCTGCGCCTGCCGGGAATTTCTCTCCGGGCAACCCGAGCGTCGGCCTGCTGCTCAATTCGACAGATGCCAGCCTCTTCGAGCTGTCGCTAAGGACATTGGCTCCCGCATAAAGGTTCGCAGACTGCTCGTATGTCCTGATTGCCGCTTCGGTCGAGCGGTTCAAATATTCAAAAAGCTGCTCCGGCGAGCGGATCGGAAGAGATTCGCTCAGCCTTCTCATGCGTTCCTGGACTCTCTCCGAAGCCCACGGAAGGGTCGGGGGCAGCAAGCCGCTCACGCTACTCATGGACGTTTCTCCGGAAATGACTAGATGTTGAAAACGCTAGAGAGAAAGCGCTGCGTTCTTGCGTTCTGGGGCGATCCGAAGACAGCACTGGGCGGCCCGTGCTCGACGATAACGCCCTGATCTATGAACAAAACCCGGTCGGCGATTTCACGAGCGAAGCGCATCTCGTGCGTGACGATCATCATGCTCATACCGTCCTTCGCCAATTGCCGCATGACACTTGTGACCTCGCCGACCAGTTCTGGATCAAGAGCCGACGTCGCCTCGTCAAACAGCATAAGGCGTGGCTCGAGGGCCAAAGACCTTGCGATCGCAACTCGCTGCTGCTGGCCTCCGGAGAGCTGGATTGGATATTTGCTCCAGTGGTCCGCCATCCCGACTTTGCCGAGCACCTCCTTGGCGACACTTTCGGCTTCGGCCTTCGACATCTTCTTCACACGCTTGAGCGCGAGCATGACGTTCTCGGCCGCATCCAGGTGCGGGAACAGATTGAACTGCTGAAACACCATGCCGACGCGGCCATGGACCTTGTGCGCCTGTCTGGCGTCGTGGACCGGCACATCGCAGACCCAGACCTCTCCCTTGGACACCGTCTCGAGATTATTTGCGATTCTGAGAATCGTGCTTTTGCCCGATCCGCTGGCCCCTATGATTGCCACGACTTCGCCTTGGCCCACCTCAAGGTCGATACCCTTCAGGACTTCTGTCGATCCGAACGACTTGTGGACACCCTTCATGGTGACGATCATGTCCGAATTCTCCTGCGTTCAAGGTGACGCGCCAGCATTGTCAATGGCGAACAGATCAGGAAGTAGGCGACGCCGATCACCGTCAGAACAGCAAACGGATGGCCTATCCGAGCGTAGATCGCCTGGCCCTGCTGGATGAGGTCGCTGTATCCGACGATCGAAGACAGCGCCGAATCCTTCACAAGGGAGATCCACTGCCCGACAAGAGCCGGTATGACTATGCGCATTGCTTGCGGGAGAAGGACGTAGCGCAGGCGCTGAACCGTATTCAGTCCGACTGACCGCGCGGCCTCCTCCTGCCCCTTGGGAATCGCCTCCAGGCCCGATCTTACGATTTCCGAGATGTAGGCGCCCTCGTAGAGGGTCAGCGTCACGATAACCGCGGTAAGGGCAGTGACCCCGTCGAACCCGAGATAGGCAGACCCGAAATAGACGATCAGGAGTTGAATAAGGAGCGGGGAGCCGCGGAATATTTCGATGTAAATCCTGAGAAACCACCGAAGAAACCTTGGGCCGCGTGCATTGAGTATGCCGACGATCCCGCCGAACAAAGTGCTCGTCACCAAGGCGATGATCGAGATCTTGATGGTTCCTTCCAAGCCCACCAGAATCTGGACGCGACTATCCCAAATTTCAGCCCAAATCATTGCTTTCTACCCTCGAGCCCTGCGCAAGAAATTTCGAGGGGCGTTCATCTGACCCGAAACGACGTTGAGCGGCGGCTTGAACAAAAACCGCCCGGCGATACTCGCGCAGAGCGAGACCGCATTCGTGAGGATAAGATAGGCGAGAAGCGCAATAATGAACGTCGGCATGGACATGAATGTCTCTTCATTGATGAGCTGCGCCTGACCCGTAATCTCCGTCAATCCGATTACCGACAGCAGGCTCGAGCCGAGAACCATTTGAAGAAACTGCCCTACGGTGGGCGGATAGACGATCTTCATCGCCTGCGGGAGCAACACATAGAAATACGTGTCGACAGATGACAGGCCGAGCGTGCTTGCCGCCTCTCGCTGCCCCCGCGGGATTGCCGCGAATCCGGATCTGAAAATCTCGATCAGATAGCCGCCGCCACTGATACCCAGGGCTATGATCGCTGCCTGATAATTTGAAAATTTCAAGCCGATCGACGGAAGTCCAAAGTATATTATGAATACTTGAAGGAGCGTCGGCGTATTGCGGATTATTTCGACATAAACACCCGCGACAGCCGACCAAATCCGGGAATTCGATTGCCGCGCCGCGGCCCCGGCCAGGCCGATTCCAAGCGCCAGCATGAAGCCGAGCACCGAAACCGAAAGGGTTGTCTTCATGCCATGGAGGAACATAGGCAGGTATCGTGACAACAAGTAATAAAAGTCGTTCACGTCCCCACCTATGTCATGCCTGCAACTTCACTGCCTGACGAGATACCTGCCGTATCCCGATCGATTAGAATTTCGGATTCAGCAGGAATGGCGGCTCGACGCCGAACCATTTCTTGTAGAGCTCCGCGTTCTTGCCGGACGTGTTCAGCTCGAAGAGGAACTCGTTCAGCACCGCCAGCCAGTTTGGCTGACCCTGAGGGATTGCGAAGCTGTTGTAGTAAAGCTCGACCACGCTGTCGCTGGTGACATGGAAGCTCGGATCGAGCTTTGCCGCATAGTTCAGAAACCCGGAGCTCTCGATCGCCGCAGCGGCCTGGCCCTGCTTCACGGCAGTGACTATGTCGGCCGGAGAGTTGAAGGATATGACTTCCGCTGTCGGCGCAGCATTCTTTACAACCTCACCGTAGGGCGTGCCCTTTACGATTGCGACTGTCTTCCCTTCCAACTCGGCAAGTGAGTTCACGGGCGCGTCCTTGGCCGACATGATAACCGTACCGGCCACATTGTAGGTGTTCGTGAACGAAACCCTCTTCAGGCGATCGATCGTCCTGGTCGTATCGCAGAAAATAACATCCACCTTGCCCGTTTCCAGGCTGGGAATGCGCGCCGCCGGATCGACGTTCACGATCTCGACCTTCACGCCGAGACTCGAACCGAGTTCGTTCGCAATGTCGATGTCATATCCTTCCGGCTCGTTGTTTGCATTGTAGACGCCGAATGGCGCGAGGCCCATGCACTCGCCCACGCGCACCGTTCCACGTTCCAAGACCTGCTTTAGAATGTCAGACGAAGCCTCTTGCGACACTGCCGGTGACGATACGGCAACGCACATTGCCATGCCTGCAAAGGCCGATTGCGCGATACGAAGTAGAGTTTTTGTCATTTTTCCCTCTCTTTTTGCAAAATTTAATTTGGCGATACCTATGCCTTGTCTGATATGAGCGTCAATTGGACTACTTGTCTGAATTTCAGACAAGAAAGGATTAAATGAGGAAGCCATGTCAAAGATCGCGCTCGATCTGATTACGCCGGTGCGTATTCAATCGGTGTCCGACTATGTCGCGGACCAGCTTGAGAAGCTCATTCTCGACGGCTTGCTTTCGCCGGGAGATCAACTGCCATCCGAGGCGGAGCTTTCAACAGCACTGCGCGTGGGCAGATCGACGGTTCGAGAGGCCAAGCAGATATTGATGACCAAGGGCCTGCTGGTTGCTCGAGGCCGCGCCGGCGCGTTTGTTGCCGATCCCACGGCTGCCGGTGAGCTCGACGCAGTTGTCAAAGCCTTGCGCGATCCCTCTCACGAGGAGGTCCATGAAGTTCGGCGCATCGTGGAAATTGCGGCCTGTCAGCTTGCAGCCGAGAGCGTCACCCGACGCGAGATCAAGCGGATGCGCACCAACCTCGAGCATATTGAGAATCAGGCAAAAACAAACCCGACATTGCCTTGGCCAAGATTTCTGGAGATCCATCTCCTGATCGTTCAGGCGTCGCGCAATCGCCTGTTATCGTCGATCTATGAACTGATCATGCAGGCTCTGAAACGCAATCAGGTGCCGTTCCTTCCGTTTATCGCCAATTGGCAAGAAGAGGTCGAGGAACACCGCCGGCTTATCGATGTCCTGGAACTGGGCCGTCCGGAGGCGATGGCCAAAGAAATGGAACGGCATCTGGAGCACTCCGAACAATACAGGCTGGATCTTTTGGAACATCAATCCCGTAGCGGCTCAATCATCATGACCGATTGAGATAGGGCTTTCGCTGTCAATTCGCTCGAGTTTATTGAAGCGTATCGAATTCCCGTATCCCGGAGCCAAAAACGTCATTCGAATTCCGAGCCCACGGCGTCGGTGCTGGTTTTAGCCTTGATACTTCTTGCCGGCTTGAGACGCGGGCAGCCATAAATCGCCTGGGTTTCCGGGCTTGTCGCTTCCCAAGCAGTTCCAACGTGCCAAAACCGATGCAGACTGCTTGAAAGGCCCACGGCTTCGCCGGTCTAACCGCTGTCACCTTCTGGCCCGGATGGTCAATCGTCCTGTCGGCCTAGCGCGCCCAACACGTCTTCCGTCGTCGTCACGGCGGCTACATTCTGCATGGCGTAGTCGATGGACGCGCGATGCCAGTCGGCGTTCATGGTCGCGCAGGCATCCTCGGGAACGATCATGATGTAGCCCTTGTCGGCCCCGGTGCGAGCCGTGTGCTCTATCGACATGTTGGTCCAGGCGCCGGTCTCGATGATCGTGTCGCGCCCTCCCGCTTTGAGGATCGTCTCCAGGCTCGTTCCCTCCCAGGCGCTCATCCTGCTCTTGGAGACGATGTGGTCGCCGGGCTGGGGCTCCAGCCCCGGAACAGGCTGCGCACCCCAGCTTCCCTTTACCAGAGCGCCGGCCTGCATCGTTCCCTCGAACAGCGGCGCGTTGAGCGTCATGCCGCGCCCGCCATTGTCGACCTCGAACCAGACATGTATCACCGGTACGCCGATCGCCCGGCAGCGCTCGGCCAGGCGCCGCGCGTTCGCGATGGCGTTCTGCTCGCGGCAATGGGCCGGCGCGCCGGAATCGGCGAACGCGCCTCCGTCCATCACCACGTCGTTCTGCATATCCTGGATGATCAGCGCGCAACGCGACGGGTCGAGCCGGAACGAGCCGGCCTCACCATGTCCGGAAGGGGCCGGGGGGCTTTCGCGATTCGGTCGTGCATTCATGTAAGGTTCCTTTCGCGGGCCTATCCCGACGTCGACTGCATAGACCGATGTCGAGGCGCAGACGAACAGCGTGCGCCAGTCGGTGCCGCCCCAGGTCAGATTGGCGACGAGTTCGGGGATCGCCACGGTCCCGAGCATCTGCCCCGTCGGCGCATAGACCCGGATGCCGCCCGGAGCAGCAACCCACACGTTGCCTTCCTCGTCGCATTTCATGCCATCCGGCACGCCGGGCCTTCGCGTATCCTTGATGCCCGAGGCGAACAGCCGCGGATTTGACAGCGAGCCGTCCGGCTGCACGTCGAAGACGCGGATATTGGCCTGTTCGGTATCGTTGACGTAGAGCAGGCTTTCATCGGGCGAGAAGCAGAGCCCGTTGGGCTGGGAGAACAGGTAGCGATCGACCAGAAGTTGCGGATTGCCCCCCTCGCTGCCCGGCGCGATGCGGAACACGCCCTGCCAGCCAAGCTGGCGCGGCCGCTCGACGCCGAAATGCGGCATCCGCCCGAACCACGGATCGCTGAAATAGACGGCCCCGCTGGAATGGATGCAGAGATCGTTGGGGCTGTTGAGCTCCTTGCCGTCGAAATGGCTGGCCAGCACCTCCCGCGTGCCATCGGTCCTGAAGCGCACCACCGAGGATGTGGCATGCTCGCAGGCGATCAGGTTGAGCGATGCATCGTAGGTGAGCCCGTTCGCCTTGTTGGAGGGCCGCGCCACCTCGACGACCTCGACCCCGTCCCAGCGGCGGCGCACATCGCCCGGCATGTCCGAAAACAGGAGATGATGTTCCAGCGGGTGCCACAACGGCCCCTCGGTGAAGGCAAAGCCGGTGCCGATCCGTCGCACCGGGGCGTTGACATCCACCAGCCTGCCGAATTCGGGTCTCGTCGCCTCGTGCATCATCGCCTCCCCCATCATCGCGTCAAAGCCGATAGACCCGCTTGGCCGTGTCGTGGAAGATCGCCTTGCGCCGGTCGACGCTGAGATCGCCGGCGGCGCGCAGAAACGCCGTGAGCAACCCGGCATAGCTCGTCCACAACTTCTCGATCGGAAAGTTTGAGCCGAACAGGCAGCGTTCGGCGCCGAACAGCTCGACCGTGTCGTGCAGGATTCGCTCTATATGCGCGGGGTCGTTTCGGTGGATGAAGGTGCCGAAGGCCGACAGCTTCGACATGACGTTGGCGTTTTTCGCCAGCTTCCGCATCTGCGCCTTCCAGTAGGCGCGGCCGTCGTCGGAAATATCCTCCAGCATGCCGGCATGCTGGAGCACGAAGGTCACCCGCGGGCAGACGGCGGCCAGTTCGCAAGCACTGTCCATCTGTCCGGCGAAGACCTGCAGATCGAATACCCAGCCGTAGTCGGCGAGATAGCCGACATTGCGCTGCACATTCGGGTCCAAAGCGAGTTCCGGTGTCTTCGCGAAACGGTATTGCGGGTTCCTGTGCCAGTGAAGCTGCTGGCGTATACCGCGCATCAGCGGATAGCGCGCCAGCCTGTCGAGCGCCGGACGTGCATCCTCCACCGTCATGTCGCAATAGGCGACGATTGCGTGCGGCCAGCCGGCCCGGTCGGCCGTGTCCTGCACCCAGGCGGCCTCGTCATCTCCCCGGTCGAACGCCCAGTTCGCTTGAACATAGACGGACTTCTCGACGTTCAGGCCGGCGATGTCTTCAAGGAATTCCCCGATCGGATAGTCGCGCTTGATCGGATCGTACTCGCCAAAGATGCGCGGTTGCGACGGTCCCACAAGCCAAGGCAGGTCAGCCTGCCGCCAGATGTGGTGATGCGCGTCGATGATCTTCATGCCGCCATTTCCTTCTCGAATCCCAGCACTTCGGCGCAAAGCCGCTGCGCGCTCGACCCGTCGCCGAAGCGGTCGATAAAAGGAAGCACCGAGCGCAGCGCCGCCGTCTCGGCCGCATAACCCGCCGCGCCCGCGAGCGGCGACAGCCACAGCACTCCCCATGCGAGCCGCGCCAGACGTTCCATCGCATCGGTCATCGCGCTGTGATCGCCGCGCTCCAGCCCGTCCGACAGCACCACGACCATTGCCCCGCGCGCGAAGCCGGAAAAGCGCGGCACGGACAGGAAAGCCTGCAAGGCGTCGCCGAGCCGCGTGCCGCCGTCCCAGTCGGCCACAAGCGCTGAAGCCTGCGCCAACGCCCGGCCCCTGTTGCGCCGGCGGAGCGCGCGGGTGATGCGGGTCAGCCGGGTTCCCAGCGTGAACGCCTCCAGCCGGTCGGAGGATTGGGCAAGCGCATGGGCGAAGCGCAGCGACAGATCCGTTTGGTCCTTCATGGAACCCGACACGTCGATCAGCAGTAGCACGCGGCGGCGGCGCTTGCGCCGTTCAAGCGACGGCAGATGCACCACCTCGCCGTCGCGGCGCACGGCATCGCGCAACGCACGGCGCATGTCGAACCGCCCCCTGCCCTTGGCGGCCATCAGCCGTCGCGAACGGCGCTTCGGCAGAGCATTGGGCGCCTCACGGCGAAACCTGCGCAGCGCCTCGGTTTCCGAAAGCCCTGCAAAGCTGCGCGAGAACAGGCGTTCGGCACCGCTCGGCTGGCCTCCCGACTCCTCCGCTTCGTCGACCTCGGGCGACTCGCTATCACCGTCGCGGTCGTCGAAAGCCTGCACATCGTCCTCGTCTTCCGGCTCGCCGGGGGTAGGGGCGGCAATGGTATGGCCCAGGAAGGCAAGCCGGAACAACGCCTCGAAGTCGCGTATGCGTTCGGGCGGCGGCCCGATCGTCGCGTGAGCCGCGCGATAGATATCGTCCATCGAGCGCGGCCCAAGCAGCCCGACGGCAGCGACGAAGCTCTGCACCTGCTCGGGCGCGACCGAGAACTCGTTCGCCCGCAGCAGAGTCGCGAAATCGAGGAAGGGTTTCAGCGCGCGCGGCAGTTCATCGCTCATGCGGCGGCCTCGGCGATGATCTGGTCAAGGCGCGGCTCCATGTACATCAGGTCGTCATGGTCCTTCAGCGCCACACCGATGGCCCGGCGGAACGCTGCCGGCCATGACGCGCCCTGCTGGTTGAGCAGTGTCGCCGCCTCCGCCCACTCCACTGTCTCGGCCACGCCGGGCGGCTTGGCCAGCGGTTCCGCCCGCAGCGCGCCGACCGCGGCGACCACCCGATGAGCGGTGTCATGCGCCACGGTCGATGCCCGCATCATGACGATATCGGCTTCCAGCTTCGGATGCGGATAGTCGATCCAGTGATAGACGCAGCGCCGCCTCAGCGCCTCGTGCAGTTCGCGCGTGCGGTTGGAGGTCAGCACCACGACAGGATGCTCCTCGGCCCGTATCGTGCCGCGCTCCGGAATGGATATCGAGAAGTCCGACAGGAATTCGAGCAGGAAAGCCTCGAACTCATGGTCGGCGCGGTCGATCTCGTCGATCAGCAGCACCGTGTCGCGCGGATGGCGCAGCGCTTCCAGCATCGGCCGGGCGATCAGGAACTCGTCGGAGTAGATGTTGACATAGGCATCGCCCGCCTGGCGGATCGACAGCATCTGGCGCGGGTAGTTCCATTCGTAGAGCGCGTGTGCGGCGTCGATGCCCTCGTAGCATTGCAGCCGCACCAACTGTCGGCCGAGGATGGAGGCGAGCGCCTTGGCGCCCTCGGTCTTGCCCACGCCCGGAGCGCCTTCGAGCAGCAGCGGCTTGCCGAGCGCGAGGCCGAGATACGCCGCGGTCGACAGTCCTTCATCGGCGATGTACTGCGCGTCCCGCAACGCCGTAGCCAGCAGTTCGGGGCTGTCGATGCCGACGATGGAGCGCCTTACCGGCATGGTTAGTTCCGCCGTCCCTGCGGCCGTGCGCCACCATTGGCCTTGATGCCGCGCAGGATTTTCTCGGGCGTGATCGGCAGTTCGTCGATACGCACGCCGACTGCGTTGAACACCGCGTTCACCATCGCCGGCAGCACCGGATTGGCGCACATCTCGCCCGGCCCTTTGCCGCCGTAAGGGCCATCCGGAGCGGGACGTTCGAGGATCGCGATATTGTGCGGCGCGATATCGCCCGGCCCTGGCATCAGATAGGTGTTGAAGTCGTGCGGGCCGTGGCTACGCTCCGGATAATAGGGCTCCGTTGTTTCCCACGCTGCATGGCTCAGCCCCATCCACGCGCCGCCGACAAGCTGCTGCTCGACGAGGCGCGGATTAAGCGCGCGGCCGAGCTCGTAAGCGCTGTTCATCTGCAGCACCTCCAACTCGCCGGTCTCGTCGTCGACCTCGATGTCAACGATCAGCGCGGCATGGGCAAAACAGGACACGGGCGTCATCTCGCCAGTCTCCGGGTCGACCTCCGAAAGCGGGATCAGGAAGATGCCGCGGCCCGAGACCGTGCGTCCCTGCTTGAACTGCGCCGCGCCGCAGGCTTCGGCGGTGGTGATCGATTTCGACGGGGCGCCCTTTACGTGGATGTTGCCCTTGCCGTCCGTAACGAGGTCGGCCGGATCCACCTCGAGCTCCTCGGCGGCCGCCTCCAGCATCACCGCGCGCGCCTCCTGCGCTGCCTGGATGACCGCGTTGCCGACGCGGTGCGTACCGCGCGAGGCGAAGGAGCCCATGCAGTGCGGGCCGGTGTCGGAATCGGCGGTGTCGACATAGACGTCCTCGACCGGCACACCCAGCGTTTCCGCCGCGATCTGCCGCGTCACCGACTTCATGCCCTGCCCGAGATCGATCGACGACAGGGCCACCATGAACTTGCCGCCCGGATTGGAATGGACGAGCGCCTGGCTCGGGTCCCCGCCGAGATTCATGCCTATGGGATAGTTGATCGACGCGAAGCCGCGCCCGCGATGGATGGTCATGTCAGCGCCTCCTCAGCCCGGAGATGGAAGAGAACCGCGTGTGCCGACCCGGCGCGGCGGCGGGCGGCGCGGG